>Ga0209709_10000005_pt1 | contig 215518 bp, 176 predicted proteins | sample ArcticOcean_MG_C_2_FD_187435 | JGI IMG/M metagenome (GOLD analysis project Ga0209709, IMG submission 187435) | Marine microbial communities from western Arctic Ocean - ArcticOcean_MG_CB4_136 (SPAdes) (version 2) | ecosystem: Environmental > Aquatic > Marine > Oceanic | place: Arctic Ocean...
ATACACAAAGCATGAAAACTAACATGGATGACATGGACGGTATGTAATGATTAACCAGTATCCTTGTATCCCTATCCGAAATACCCGAACTTAAAGAATCAAATTAGTTTTGATTCAGTATTGATATTTTAGGATTATTCACAAGGAATCTCTTCTCTTTCATCGTTGTAGCACTTCTCTTCTTCACTCTCTGAGTCATCAGATGTTTGTTCTTCAGTAGATTGATTTGAGGAATCCTCTTCAGGCGTATCACAGTAGTATTCGCCTTCTCTATCAGGTGACTCTGTCCATGTGCCTCCTCTTTGTTCACAGTCTTGCTGAGTCATTTCAGATTCAGTTGAGGTTTCTACAGTCGTATTATTACCTGAATCATCTTCTCTCTTTTCTTCATCAAGACATCTTTGTTCGCACTCTTCTTCTGTTAATTCTTCACTTTCCATGCACTTCTTTAGGCACTTTTTATCACATTTTTTATCTTTGTGATCATCAGAATCTTCTCCGGTAAGTTTGTCTAAGTACTTTTCACCCAAACAACCAGCGGTTGAACTGGCAATAATCAAAGTCATCACTAGTAAGACGATACTATTCTTCATGATAATCGGTTAATCTACTAGTAATTAATGGATTTGACATTTTGTTTGAACAAAAACTATCGTAGAATTGCGTTAACTAGTGGCTCAATAGTATCTCCATGCATATACGGGGATACCACATCTGCAGCCTCAGCCACATAAGCAAATGCTCCACCCACTGCTACCGACCAATGAGCAAATTCAAACATTGATAGATCATTTGGTGCATCGCCAACACATAACAAATCTTGAGGTTTAAGGCCCATTTTCTTTAGTATTATTTTTAGTCCTGAACCCTTGGATAATTGTGGTTCCATAAGGTGGATTGCAAAACCAGTTTTAACAATCGAAAGGTGCGACCATTTACTAGAGGCAATCAATTCTTCAATTCGTTTCAAGTCTTCATTTGGTAAAAGACACCATTCACTTTCTCTCCACTGATTTGTTTCAATACCTTTCCAATCGAGTCCTTCAATTTGGGTTGCTAACCATTTTGCGGCTTCTTTAGCCTCACTGCCATCAGCACGATATTTTGTTTCTCCCCATTCAGGGTGCCACAAAACCCCTCCATTTTCACAGCATATAGGGCCACTTAAATTCAAAAAACGCCAGAGTCCATATGTTATTGCACGAACATTTCCGGTGGCCAAGATTACAGGAATTCCAGCTTCTTCTAAACGACCTAAAGCGGTGATTACATTAGGGTTGATTAATTTCTTTTCATCAGTCAGCGTACCATCTATATCTACTGCAACAACTTTTGGTTTCCAATTGTCGGGAAGCCACTTCATAAACCCTCGAGATGAATTACAGTGATGAAGATTCGCATTAAAAACCCGTATTATTTATTGTTCATTAATGGGAGTATTGATGTGGAATTAGAGTTTCGATAGAATATGGCGGAGGGAGACGAAACAGAGTTCTTTCTTTCCCTCGAAGATGAAACGGAATCTCCGGTTAAGGAAAAAACGAAGTTCAAACTGCCAAAAATGCCTAAAAAGCCCGATAAGAAGTCTGATGAAGCAGTAGAACAAGAAATATTAGAAGCAGAGATTTTGGATACCGTTATTGTCGAACAAGCCGGTGGTACATTTGAAGTCGAATGGCCTTTAATTGGAATGGATTGTCCAGATTGTGCCAGTAAAGCAAAAAGAGCACTAGGCCATTTGAAACAGACTTCCGATGTCAGTATTTCTGCAACTGCTGGAGAAGTCCGATTGAAAGTAAACTTGGATGATGGTTTTCTTTCTCAAGTTAGTTCAGTATTAAAATCACTAGGACATCAACCAAACCTTCCTTTTTACTTATTATCAGGAGTAAACGCCAGAGTTATTGCTAAGAGGAATCAAATCGAAGTCAAAGGAGTTGCCAAACTATTATTGCGACAGCCAGGTATTTTGGATGTTGAAGTCAATAGGGATAATGAGGTTCTAATTCAATTGCTACCAGCACCTGATAGAAAGATGTTAGAACTCAGAGATAATTCTCTAGATCGAATAATTGGAACAAAGCCTGTATTTGTAGAGGTCTCAAGCACCCGATTAAGGCCCGATCAATGGAGATTATTTGGTGGTGCTCTTGCTATACCTATTCTATTGATTATAATATTAGGCGATATAAGGGGTTGGCCAGTAATTATTCTTGCATTGATTGGTTCTTTTGGCATACTGATCGGTGGTCTACAAATGTTCCATGAGGCAATCGCTAGTTTGATGTCAAGGCAGATGGGTTTTCAGGTGTTAACCAGCATCGCAGTGATTGGGGCCTCTATTCTAGGTATGTGGGAAGAGGCTTTGATGGTTGTAATTCTAGTTGCAGTCGCATCACATCTTGAAAGCAGTGCTTTAGAGAATGCAAGGGATGCAATGCAGGGTGGTTTGGATAGAATACCTCGTACAGCCCGAAGGATACTGAGTAAAGGGAAGAAAATACAACAAGAGTTGAAACCAAAGTCTTTCATTCTTCAAATGGCTCCTGCTAGTATAACCAGTACAGAATCTCTTCTTTTCAACCAACACTGTGAAGTTTCAGATGAGCATGAAGTAATTTCCTTAGATCTAGTGATGATCGGTGATACAGTCGAAATAAGAAGTGGAGAATTAATTCCAGCCGATGGTAGAATAATAGATGGATATGGTGCCTTAGACAAAGCGCCTTTAACAGGAGAGTCCGCACCAGTTGAAGTTAAAGTCGGTGATGAGATCCAAGCAGGTCTAATTTTAGCACGCGGTCCAGTTTTGATCGAGGTTACCGCTGTTGGAGATGATACTAGACTATCTGGTTTGATAGAAGCGGTTCATAGCTTTAAAGAACAAAAGCCAGAGATTCAAAATGTACTGGAAAAGTTTACTGCTATTTGGGTTCCAGTCGTTCTTTTCGGAGCATTAGCAGTATGGTATTTAATGTTCCCAGCCAATGAATGGAAGGTTATTCTATTATTGTGGGTAGTAGCCTGCCCATGTGCATTATTACTGGCTGCAGCAATACCACATGCAGCCTCTTTATCGAAAGCATCTAGAATGGGTGCAATAGTTAGAGGTGGAGATATCCTTGAGCGATTATCAAAGGTTAATCACGTACTTTTAGATAAAACAGGAACTTTAACTTCAGGTAAACCAACTATTGGACTAGTAACCATTGCCAAGGGTAAGCAGAAGAAATCTGCATTAAGTTTAGCTGGAGGATTAGAAAAACGTTCCTCACACCCATATGCTCAAGCGATATTAGATTATTTAAAATCACAAGAAATTGAACCTTCACAAATTGCTGGAATTGCTGATGTTGAGGCAGGAGTAAGAGGTTTAGTATCTGGTAAGGAAGTCTATTTTATTCGTGCAGATATGGCTAATAAGTATAATATTGCCATTGGAAAAGAAATATCTGAAGCCATAAAACTAGCTAAGGAACAAGGATATGGAATGAGTCTTTTATCCAAGGACAATACAGCATTGGCCCTTTTCACATTCATACACGATGATACCAGAATCGGAAGTCTAGAACTGATTCAAGGCTTCCATGCCCGCTCAATTACAGTCGAGATCTTATCGGGTGATCAGCAATCGGCAGTAAGTGCCTTTGCCTCACAAGTAGGTCTTCAAGATAAAGCAGCACATGGAGAATTATCTCCTGAACAAAAAGTAACTTGGGTAGAAAAGAGGTCTCAAACCCATGTTACAATGATGGTCGGAGATGGATTTAACGATTCTGCGGCTTTAGCCGTAGCAGAAGTTGGCATTGCGGTTGGAACCGGAGAATCAGTTAATATGGAGGCTGCCGATATTATGTTCCCAGGTGATGAACCTAAGATGTTGTTAGATTTATATGACCTTTCTAGAAAAATGCATAATGCTCTATTCGGTAATATCATGATCTCAATAATAATTACAGGGGCACTAGTATTTGCGGTCATAAATGGATGGTATGACCAATTATGGGTAGGGGTATTAATCCATGAAGCATCGGTTTTATTGGTTATTTTGAATGGGGCTAGGCTTGCTGGTAAAGGCGGAATGTTCTCGATGTTAGTAACTATTTTAAAATCACTATGGGAGGATACTGTAGCGGTTTTCATTCAATTTAAAGATCATTATTTTTCACAACCACTTCCATCAAATCAGCCCGATATTGATTTGAACGCGACATCTTAAACGCTAGTGACACCTGTTAGGTATTGGTGCGAAGATGGCTAGAGTACAAGCAGACCCAATCACTGCCGCTCTTGCCCACCCAACTAGAAGAAACGTATACACTAAACTCTCGCAATCAAATGAGATGAGTACAGTTCAACTTCAAGAATCAGTAGAAGTTGATAGGTATAATTTATACCATCATCTAAAGAAATTAACATCCCTTGGATTGGTTGAAAACCATCGAGATGTCGGTAGAGCAAGATGGTGGAGAATTTCCACCATAGTCGATTTACCTGGAATTATCACTCCTGTGGCATCTATTACCCAAAGAGATTCTACTTCAATAGAGCAGATTATAGATGGTGGTGGCGCTCACATAATTTCACTGGATGGCTCTAGGGGCGTTATTAGTGCTAAATTATTATTTGAGAAACTGGCAGATGATTTGGGTATTGAAATAAATATCCCATGGAATTTTGTTCCAGGAAAAATCGCATTGATTGAAGCGGATAAGTGATATTATGGAAGATATAGATGAAGTAAAAATCGAATCACGAATAGCCCCTCCGGCTTTATCGTGTCCTAAATGTCAAGAACTACTTCCATCAGATTTGGGTGAACTAAAGTGCTTGATGTGTGAATCTAAAGTCAAAGTTGAACATCCAGTTACTAGAAGAAAGTGGAAAGAAGAAAAGATCAGTTGTCCTGAGTGTGAAAAAGTATTGATTGTTGGTGTTGACAAACGCCCAGCAAATCTTCAATGTTCATCGTGTGAGTGCCAATTTACTGTTCATCCAAATATTCCAAGAGTGGAAGTCACATGCCCTGGCTGTGAACGACAATTGAGAATGAAAAGAAAACCTGGAAAAAGAAGTATTGATTGTCCAGCATGTGAAACAAAATTCAATGTCAAATTTTGATGTTAAATAAATTATTAAATGGATACTTTGTATCTACAATTTAGCCTACTAAATCGGCATTTTAGATAGTTAATTCATCGCGCACCTTATGTATGATTGAATGTCGATAAGATACTGGATGGGTTCTATGGGTGCGAGCGATAGCAAGATGGATGAGGCATTAGATGCCGCTCGTAGTAAAAGAATGAACACAGACCAATTATCGCTTTCAGTATTACGTTCCCAGTTCACTAGTACCGGTACACAATCACTAGACCAAGCCGCCATGACGAGTGCTCGATTTCGTCAAGAAGAAAGATTACGTGCAGATATTAGAAGGGAACGCCGTCTTAGGCAACAAGCAATATCGGAACGTGTACTTGCAATGCAAGAAACACTCGCTACAGACTTAGCAGTACAGCACGAGTTGACTTTAGATGCTCTAGAGAAAGAAATGCGAGAATCGATGGAAGGCGAACTTGCTGACTTAGAGCGTGAAGCATTATCACAAGAGGAAGGGCGTCTCCGTTCAGAATACGAATTAAGATTATCCAGAAAAATCGGTGTGCTACAAGAACAATACGAAGTAGAACAAGATATCCGACTTGAAGAACACAAAGAGAGATTGAAGCAAGATATTGAGGGTGAATTACAAGAGGAGCATCGTCAACGTCTTGAAGTACAAAAAGAGCGTATTGCACTTGATTATAACCAAGAATTACAACATAGAATCAGAGAGATGGAAGCATCAATTTCAGAGGATATGGAAGTAAGATTCAAAGAGATGGAAGGTAGTGAATTAAGCCGTCTTGATGAGAGTCATTCAGCTAAATTAGCAGAGCGAGAAGAACAACTAAGGCGTGGTATTAGAACCCGTTTAGAACAACAATTACGTGCTAGGTTAAAGCAAAGAGAAGCCCGCCTAAAAGCTGAGTATGATCGTCGAAGTCTACGTTTAGAAGAAGATATTGCCCAACAGATTCAGTCAGAATTAGAAGAGCGCCTTCGAAATGAAACAACTGAGCTTGAAGAAAACATGCGAGAAGATGTGGAACTGGCAATCGCACGTCGTAGAGATGAATTACGAGGCGAATTAGAAAACCAGTTAGAAACCAAGCATGTCGATAGATTATCTGATAGAAAGGTTCGTCTTCGTGAAAAATATGATATCACATTTTCCAAGGCAGTCGATGATATCTCACGTTCACTTAAACAAGAAATTGATGGCGAATTAGAGAATAGAATGGAATCTGAATTTACAAGCTATCGTAATGCTAGGGAGGCAGAGATACAAAACCGTCTGGCAAGATTCCGCTATGATCGTGAAAACGAACTTAGAGATGAACTCGAACAACAATATGAATCCAAGAAAACTGACTGGGCTGAAAGGCTTGAACTTGAATTCCAATCGAGAGAGACTGCAGCACGTAAGGCAATAATGTCTGAAATAGATGCAGGGCTACGTAATGAAAGACTAACATTCGAAACCCACCTCGAACTTCTCAAGGAAGAAACAGCTCTTGAATTAGAAGTCAACATGGAAGACCGCTTAGAACAGTTCAAGAATCGTAAAGAAGAAGAAGTTGCTTCACAACTTGAACGTCAACTCGACAAGCGTGAAGAAATCATGCGTAATAAAGCGCTTATCGAAGTTAGGAAGAGAGAAGCGCTCATCAGAGCAGAGATTGAAGCTCAACTTGGTTTGAAGCGAGCTGAAATTAGAGATAGGTTACAGAACTTAACCCACAAAATGGATAATTTCAAAGAATCTGCAGAAATAAAGATGCGTGACGCTGTTGAAAAACAAGTTCAAGGTGAAATAGAGGGAGATGAATCTGAATTCAAAACCCGTGAAAGCGAGTTTAGAGACCTACAAAACACCGATTCTAGAGCTGAAAAGCGACAGATGTGGATGCAATCAATCTCCGGCCAAGATAGGCCACAACAGAATGTATTGCCAGATCCATCATTATTGGGTGCACGTCCATCATTGCTTGGGTCTTCCAGTGGCCGTCCAATGCGTGGGATTTTATCGAATGATACCGAACCACAACCAAGAATGGGTCTTGCGGGTATGAGAGCACCGGAAACGAGTTCCAAACCACTAACACCTGGTAGCTCATTGGTCAGACCAGTAAAGTCGCCACTGATGCAGTCTGTACCTACAACTACTATGCAATTGCCAACACCGATACAGAAAACTGGCATGGCTGAATTAAGACCAGTGGTTGCTACATTACAACCACAGGAATTAGAAACTGAATCCTATGCAGAGGAAAGGGTAACTTCTACTAAACTTACTCCTATCACTACAACGTTGACTCCACAATCTCAACCGGAAAAGAATGTTGCTAGATTAACTCCAATTAGACATATGCTTCAACCGGTAAAGGAATCCAGCAGTTCATCTTCAGACTTTACCAATAATCTTGAAGATGAGGAAATAGTAGATTGAGTTTGATTTAACTTAAGCAAGCGAGTTATTGATAAAACAATACGATATCGTCGAGCCATGAAGCGAAGTTTTTTGCTAGTTGTCATTCTAATGCTTCTCCCTTTATCAGGGTACGTTGAAAACACAGAGGCAGAGTCTAATATCGTATATGCAGGGGTTACAGATGGTTTCCAAGGGATTACTTATTCTGAGGCTTTTCTAGATAATTCAATATTGACTGTTTCAATTAATGGTGAAATAAGCCAACAGACTCTAGCTCAGGGAAAACTCACTCCTTTGTGGACATATCAACTAAATGTTACTACGACAAATGCGAGATTGGATACAGCCCAACAACTGCTAGCAGTATCCTATGATTCAGGACTATTAGTATTCAGTATTTCGACAAAAGAAATCTTCTATCAACATAATATCTCTAACACACCTGACGACATTGATTGGGATTCTGAAGGTAATGTTTGGATTGCATATTATACTGGAATTAGAAAGGCAGTTGAGTATGAGGAGTCTGGATCAACAGGTATTCAAACCGGTACTGTTAGTCCAGGGTTTTTGGCATTTGAGGTTTTAGATAATGATCTAATATCTTTTTCAGCTATGGATTCTAATACACATATTTATGATCAAACAGGTGCTTTCGTAAAGAAATTAACACAATCAAATAATTACTTGACCACTTCTTACCAGGATGATGAAGGATCTTTAATAGTTGGTTCATCGATTGGTTCAATTTATCGATATAATACCTCCACTTGGGCTGCAACTAGCTTAAACTTAGGTGTTTCAGAACGAGTATCTTCTATATCTCAGTTTAACTCTACAATATATTATGTAGGTACTGAAGAAGGTAGCATTTTTATCGTTGGAAGTTCCCCTTTTGTGGTTCAAGAAAGTTTCTCAATCGGTACTAATATTATTGCAGTTTTCCGAGAATTTGGGGGGCAGTTGTCGATACTAACCTACTTATCTCAATATAGTGAAATTATTTATTTTGATGTAGACTCTGATATGGACGGTACACCTGATACTAATGATAGATTTCCAACCGAGCCATCACAGTCCTCAGATACAGATAATGATGGTTATGGAGATAACTTATCTGGAATAAATGGTGATGCATTTCCAAATGATCCTACACAGCATTCTGATATAGATGGTGATGGTTATGGAGATAACCAATTTGGAACACTTAGTGACGCCTTTATTTCCAATCCATATCAGTGGAAAGATAGTGATGGCGATGGATATGGCGATAATAAAGATGCATTAGGTGGCGATATGTTCCCAAATGAGCCATCACAATGGAATGATAGTGATGGAGATAATTATGGAGATAATCCGAATGGTGTTACTCCGGATGGGTGTCCAAATACAAATGGTTTTTCTACATTGGATAGGTATGGTTGCCTAGATTCTGATTTTGATTATTATTCAGACCCTTCTGAAAGTTGGACTTTTTCAGAACATAAAGCAGACGCAATACCAAACGATATCACACAATGGGAAGATCAAGATGGTGATGGCTATGGGGATAATGCAGAGCCTGCAACAGAACCCGATTCTTGCCGGTTGATTGCAGGGTCTTCAACCAAAACCTGGCAAGCAGACCAGTCTTCACCTACTGGATACTCCGAAACCACATGGTTCGGTTGCTTAGATTCAGATGGCGATGGTTGGGCCGATAGTAGTGATCCATTTCCTAATGACCGCTTTGAATGGTTCGATGGCGATGGTGACAAAATCGGTTCTAATAGCGATTTTGATGATACTAAAATTTTAGTTTCTACTGAACAAGATTACTGTATGCAAGCAATAGATAATCTGTCAAATATATGTTTAGGATGGAGGGATTATGATTACCAAGAATATTTATATCGTGATAAATCCGAGAGTGATCGCGATTTATCATATTCCTCTTGGATTATAAATCTAGATTCAGGTCTTTTAGATGAAGAGGAAGATGAATTGAGTGGTACAATAAAACAAGTTACCATAACCGGTATAGTTGTCTTTGTCATACTTACAGCATTGATTTTAATGATTAGTTTCATAGTTAAAAAGCGTAGATTGAAAGTTATGGTAAAGAGATATGGAGTTCCCTTTGAACCTGAAGAAGTCACAGCAACCGAAGAAGCCTTGGAAGGTTCTGCTGGACTCTCAGCGAGTGGAGGAATTGATTCAGATGCTTCATGGGAAGAGGATGTTGAAGAGATGGACTTCACTATAGAAGAATCAACAGAAGAAAACTTAGATGATTCCCAAGAGAACTCAGTAGAGGGAATCTATGATGAAGAAAATACTCTTGAAGACATCGCTGGAATCGAAATGGATGCCAATGAAACTTCTAGTGAAGAAGTCGCTGCAATGTTTGATGGGGAAGAAGAAGATGAGTCTGAAAAGCCCAATAATGCCCCCCCGGTTCCAGCTAGTGGATTACCAGAAGGTTGGACAATGGATCAATGGGAATGGTATGGAAAAGAATGGCTTGCCAAGAATGGTGAGTCATAATCAGCGCCAAACTACTGGTAGAGAATTTTTCAATTCTCCTAACTCTTTACCATTGTAAACCGGATTTCCATCTTTAACAAGTGTATTCATTATCAGCCATAGAACGCCATTCCATGATTGTGAATATGAAAAAATCTCGATATGTCCAGCAGCAGCAGCAACCAGTAAGCGCCCTTCATCAGTTTGCTCATCAAATAATGCTCTAACTAGATTCTTAGTGTCAAACAAGTAGCCTTTAGGGCGCCATTCCATCATTGATATCATACCTGGAATGGTGATAAATTTAGCCTGTCAACCAAATGCTCAACTTCAACATCAGCGGTCGCTTTCATACGTTCTCTGAGAGTTTCAATCTCGCTACCCATCTTAGTTACTTTATGAGCGCGAATTAAATCATTTAGGAATTCATTGACACTTTTGTATCCACTCAAGGTTCTAAGTGTGTTCAATTGCCTTCTTACTTCATAACTCACACTTATTGATGACATTCCTTCAGCAGTCATTTCTATCCCTAAACGCTGACTAATTGAGCGCATACTTAACCTGTGCGAAGAGTTGAAGGAAAAAGTTGCTATTTTGAGATGTTTTTTTATTATTCAAACTCAGATGAGGTTATTTCTTTCGAGCAGTAATATGGGCTGTTCATTTACTCCAAATTCTCTCCTCATTGCTAAGACGCGTTGATGGAATTCTTTTGCTAGTGTCCAATATTCTAGTGAACCAGCACCTGCTCCAGAGTTTGTAGCTTTGTTCAATAGCACGGTAGGAGCGCCACTCCAAGGGGCCTCAGCCACTTTTACAAGTCGCCTTATTGTAGTCTTAAACAACTTTTTAGGCATTTTTGAATTTACTTGATCGCAAACATGGCGACTCAATTTTGATCGTGCATCAACCATTGTCATAGCGATTCCAAAAATCTTTAGATTCCTGTTAATCCTTCTTTGTATCATTTTTATTGAATTCATTAGCATACTAAATCCTTCTAATGCATAGTATTCAGCCTGTACTGGAACCATAACCCAATTTGCTGCACACATTGCATTGATTGATAATAGTCCCAAAGATGGGGGAGTGTCTATTATGATATAATCAAACTTGTCAATTATCGGCTCTAAAGCTTCTCTAAGTCTAGTTTCTCTGCCGATCTTATGGCTTAATTCAATTTCTGCACCCGATAGGTGAATATCACTAGGAAGTAACCATAAGTTTCCAACAGAGAGGTTAGAAGGTGCTTTTTTACCACCATTCCTCATACTCCATGCTTCTTGCATACTTTCACTAATTGCTTTTGGGGATATTAGATATTCTTCCATCAAAGGTAGATCTTCGCCTGAATCATTAGTTAAAAGGTCATAAGAAGTTTTCTTGACTTTTTTCTTTTCTACACCAAAGGATGTTGCACAGTTACCTTGAGGATCTAGGTCGATCAACAGTACTTTTGCAGGAGGTAACCCTTGTCTTCTAGAGCCCTTGGCCAATGCTGCAGCTAGATTTACTGCAGTGGTAGTTTTGGCGCAGCCACCCTTTTGATTGGCAACAGCGACTACCATTTTGTAAGGATTCATATCAAAGCACTCTCGGACAATAACTGTGAGAATGTTTCTCCTCTTTCAATGCAGGCATTGAATGATTAATTTCAGGCTGGTTGTATAACAGGGACCGGTACTTCAGATAGAATCTTTCTAACGATGTGCATTCCAGTAATTCCACGTATCTTTGCCTCAGGCTTCATATTGATACGATGAGACATAATTTGTAATGCGATGCCTTTGATGTCATCGGGAATGACATAATTTCTTCCAGCGATTGCAGCAGCAGCACGTCCTGACTTGAACAAAGATTGAGATGCACGTGGTGATGCTCCATTGATAACTCGGTGATCTTCACGAGTACGTTGAACGACTTCAACGATATAAGATAGAATTGCAGGGTCAACGTGAACAGTTTCCAAGGCTTTCTGCATAGCAACTACTTTCTTTGGAGAAGTAACTTGTTCTACATCGTGTTGGTCCTTTCCACGAAGTTTTCTTCTTGCAAGAATCGCTTTTTCTTCGGAGCGGTCAGGATATCCCATGCTCATCTTCATCAAGAAACGATCCATTTGCGCCTCTGGTAGAGGATATGTTCCTTCTTGTTCGATTGGATTTTGAGTGGCTAATACTACGAAAGGTGCCGGCAACTTATGGGTGATACCTTCGATAGTAACCTGCTTTTCTTCCATAGCTTCAAGCAGTGCAGCTTGAGTCTTTGGCGGTGCACGATTGATTTCATCAGCCAATAGAATATTAGAGAATAGTGGTCCAGCACGTAGTTTGAAATCTCCAGACTTCTGGTCATACATGTATGTACCCATGATATCTGAAGGTAGTAGATCAGGAGTAAATTGAACACGCTTGAATTTACAACCCAATGCTCTTGCAAAGGTATTGGCAAGCAATGTTTTAGCAAGGCCAGGGAAATCTTCTAGCAACATATTTCCATTTGAAAGTATACCGACAGTAACTCTTCTTAGGTTCTCATTTTTACCAATAATTACCTTACTGACTTCATTCATGAGAGTACTTGAAATCGATGCAACAGTCCCAATTAAGTCTTGGGTACCTGCTGCTTGGCCCATTCCTGCATTTGCTGATATTCCAGATTCCATACTCATATCACCCTTTGGTAATTTACTATCGGCATTGTTCTATATATCAATGTGAGGTTGAATTATGTCATCATGCATCATTCAAAGTATCAATATTTATTCATCGACCCCAAAAGTGGTTATCTTTACGATGTAGTCTAATTAGTTCATCTAATATTTCTTGCTCGATAGGAGTTAATTCAATCTTCTTTAGTCTCTTAGCATGAGATTCAGGTACATCAACATAGAATTCGTCTAATTCTTCGATATGCCTGCCAACAGTTGGGCCTTTTATGGCAACAGCCACCTCTTCACCTTGACTTGCTTCTTTAACATCATCTGAACTTCTAGTTCGTAGACTTTTGACCTGGCCAACAGGTGTTCCGTCTAGTTTCATTAATCTTTGACCGATATGAACTCTACCACCTATCACTCTCATTCCAACAATTGCAGGGCCTTTTGCCCTAAATGTATGATCTTTAAGATACAGTAACTTTCCAGGGTAAACTAGTGATTCACGCTGTTCAGCTTCTAGAGTGGCTTTTGTTTGTTCACGCCATTCTTCAAATGAGTCAAGAATATGATAAATGATTGAACCATTGAAGAATTTAACTTCTGAGTCATCACTATCTAAAGCTTCAGCAACTTCTGAATTAGGCTTTGTAGAGAATCCTAAAATCACTTTATTTAGTGGGTCAGAAATGGATTTAGCCATTAGTATATCTTTCTTGTTAACCGAACCAACACTCGCTTGACGGACAGGTATTTTTAGTTTGAATAATTCGAATGCTAGTGCTTCTAAGCCTCCAACAGTATCTGCCTTGATTACAACTCCATTCTTTTCTTCAATGGCATCAGGACAAGTACCATTTTGACATAGTTCGATAAATTCAGAACGGGGTAAAACTTTGTCACATTTAGAACACATAATTGGCATTTTTTCATAAATTGCACGCCATTCCTCTTGAATTGAAATCTTAGCCTCTTCCTTTTGCTGTTTAGTATTTGCAAGGTGTAGGGTCGTTCCAGCAATTGCTAACTCTAAATTGGGTGCCACTATTTTGACACCACAAGCAGCATTGACTTCGGAAAAATTAACCCATCGTTTTCCAGCATCACGCATCTCAGACATCCCCTTTGGTCGCTTCAAACCTTTGATGTGAGTAGAAAACGGTCCATCATTGGATGCTAGCATTATGTTATCACCGACTTGTAATGATCCCCTGTATAGGATTACATCAATTGTCTTCCCCATACCGATTTCATCACGCATTTCTAAAACTGTTCCAAGCGCTGGTCCAATTGTATCTGTTAATCGGTCTTCAAGAAATCTCTCTGCAAGCCCTACACTTACCGCTAATAGGTCTTGTAAACCCTCTCCTTCTTTGGCACTCATTGGAACGACTGCAACATTTTGTCTAAAGTCACGAATCTGATCATAACGTTCAATATTAAATCCATGTTCTGAGAATTGCCCAAGAATCTTCCAGTACCTATCCTCGAATAAAGATTGGACATCCTCTCTTTGTTCCTTGAAGGCTTCGATAAATGAACGACCAGCAACTGATCTCCATCCGTGGATTCTATCCACTTTATTGGCTGCGATTACAAAAGGAGTCTTTGTATCTTTTAGAGTAGTTAGACTTTCAATTGTTTGTGGTTGTAAACCTTCCATGACATCGATTACAAGAATTGCTATATCGGCCACTGAGCCTCCACGGTTCCTTAAACTAACAAAAGAATGGTGGCCAGGGGTATCGATAAATAAGAGTCCAGGTGATTTGAATTTCTTTCCTCCAAGCATTGCAGAACAGGTCTCATTTAGGACATCCGCTGGAACTTCAGTAGCTCCGATATGCTGAGTAATTCCTCCCGCTTCTCTAGCCATTACGCTAGCCTGTCTATCAGAACCAATCGAGCGAACAAGATCTAAGACACTAGTTTTACCATGATCTACATGGCCCAATACGGAGACGATAGGTTGTCGATTTTCGCCTCGAACAACAATCTCTTCTGCTGATTCATCGGCCTCTTCAGTCATCATCTTCACCTCCGCAGTGGGAGTAAGGTCTTTGACGTTCACTCATAAAACCATCTTGCGATGGTTTGTTCCCATTCCATTAGACCTTCAGGGAACCAAAGTCCAAGCTCAAATTCAGCAGCTTCTGGAGCGTCTGAACCATGAATCATATTGTAACCAATATCCATTCCCAAATCTCCACGAATAGTTCCCGGTGTTGCTTCTCTTCCATTGGTTGGACCAATCAAGTTCCTTGCTACACTAATTGCATCTTTACCAGCCCAAGCCATACAGACAACTGGACTTGAGGTTACGAATTTAATCAAACCTGGGAAAAAGGGTCTTTCCGAATGAACTGCATAATGTGCTCTAGCGATATCTTCGCCAGCGACCATAGATTTCAATCCTACTAGTTTCAAGCCTTTTTGTTCAAATCTGCCGATTATCTCACCGATTAATCCACGTTGTACGCCATCAGGTTTTATCATTACATATGTTGTTTCCATATAGTTCACCAAACCATTCCACAAATAACCCCTTTATGAGGCATACGGAATTAAACCACGTAGTAAGTTACTGTATTCCGCCTTTTACAAAGTGACGGGTCCACTTTACTTTACGAGAATTTCTCTTCAATTTTAGCATATTCTTTCTAGCTTTGGAATTCTTAAACCACATGATGCTGCCATCTCGGCGAATAAACATCATACCGGTTCCAGGTTCAATCTCTTCTCCAGAGAAACTACAAATTCTTCTTTCTGGCACAATAATCACCTTGCGTTTAATTTACGTGCTTCTCGGCCTGTATCCTTGAGCATCAGAATATCTCCAACACGGATTGGACCTAGTACGTTACGAGTAATAATTCGACCAACGTCTCTTGGATTGGGTGCATCGTTAACACGGACTTTGACTTGAGTTGCCTCACCAGTCATTCCAGTTCTACCGACGATCTCGACTACTTCTGCTGGCCATCCACCTAATTCTTCGCTCATATTATTCAACTCCGAAATTAGTTCAAGCCTTCAATCCATTGATGATTTCAACAATCTCATTGAATTTTTCTTGAGCACTTTTATTGATTTCCATAACTGCAATTGAAGCTGTTTTGACTCCTTTAGGAAGTCCGGCTTCAGAGGCTAGGAATTCTTGTGAAGGGACATAACCATATGGTATTCCTTTTTCTTCACAAATCAAAGGTATGTGAGCAAGTAGTTCAGGAGGGTTTACATCCTCGGCCAAAACTATGAATTGGGCAGTGCCACGTTCAGCAGTTTTAGTAACTTCATTACTTCCTTTCTTGATACGTCCATTTGAATTGGATTGTATCATTTCGTAAATCTTATCGGCTACTTCTCTCGGGGTTTCAAATCGCACGTGTACACTCATCGGAATTTCTCCATCCTCATGTTAAAGGCAACCATGCGCACAACCGCCAGAATATAAACGCGACGGAAGAAATTTACAATCAAAATCTGGTAAAATAGGTCGATTTAGCAAATTAAGATTTATCTAAAACGCTCTACTGAGGCTTTACATTTCCCATTCTAGTTGCTCAAACAACTCAAAAACGCCGCGTGCCAGTGCTGGCCCGCCGGAGATGACATCTCTCGGGTTTGGCAAAGAGCTTGTAGAATGCACCCCATCTACATATCTTACTAGGCGAGCAATCGCACCACCTGTGAATAATCCATGTGAGCAGGCAGCATGAACTTCAATCGCCCCTTGGCTTCTTAGTGCATCAGCAGCACGACAAATCGTACCACCTGTTGCGATCATATCATCGACAATCGCTACAATTTTCCCATCGACGTCTAAATCTTTGGCCTTGTGAGTAATAGTGTGAGCATCTATACGCGTCTTTTCCAGATATGAAAATTGACATCCAATGGCCTCAGCAACTTCCGAAGCCCGTAAGATTGCACCTTTATCAGGTGATAGAATGAAGTCTGGTTTGACATGATCTTGTAGATGTTGTGCTAGTTCGGGCATTGCAGAAGTGAAAGCGACAGGCACTGATAGGCCATTTAGGACAGTTGGTTCATGTATGTCAAAAACGATAATCCCATCGCACCTTGATGCCAATAAGTTGGCGATGGCTCTAGCGGAAATCGCTTCTCCTGGCTTGAACCTTTTATCTTGGCGAGAATAGCCAAAGTATGGTATCGCCAACAATATTCCCGGGCCAACATCATTCATTTCTTGAGGACCTATATTGCGAAGATTGTCCATATTCCCACTACGGGCATCATTTATCGCTTCAAGCATTAGCAGTGTTTCAACGATTCCAGAATCCGGAAATGTATTTGATACTAATACTACAGGTTGTGTTCTGACCGCTTCAATAGTCTCACTGGGGATTCTAATATATCCTTCAGTATCGGGGAATCTACGTGTTTCAAGCGAGTGATGGTCCCAGTTTAGTGAGGTGGCTAATTGTTCTGCCAACAGTCGTGCATTACTTCCCGATAGTACTACCATTGCGTCCCCTCTGGCCGACCCTCGTAGCCGGTCATTGATGTTCTTTGCGTGTCTAAAGGTAACAAGATGGTGCGCGAGGCAGGACTTGAACCTGCGACCTCCCGGTTATCAGCCGGGTGCTCCAACCAACTAAGCTACCCGCGCAAGGGTAAACTCGCCGACTAACCTCCCCGTCATAAGAGTGACGGATATCAAACGCTCTAGATGTATTGATTTTTTACAATCATTCATCTTCCAAATCATTGATTGTAAGATATGAAGGTAATTGTAGTACTCGTTCAAAGGTTCTTGAAAGTACAACTTCGTCTAATCTTTCGCGCGTCCTGGAAAAGGCTGTAATTGGGATACGTATATCTCCTTCAAGGCCGAATTCCTTTTGCACGCTTAAACGAGTCTGGACTATTACTCCCTTGTAGGTTCTCTTGACTTTGAATAATTTAGTAATCACGCCAATTTCGCGACCTTGATTGTCTAATACGGCTCTATCTAGCATTTCATCTGGCGCGTATAACTTTTCATCTATGCGTACTGTGTTTCTCCATCTACGTTGAAGTTCACGCATCGATTTAGAGAGTTTAACCGTTCCATCATTTCTGATGCTATGAACTAACTCCTTAGGTAAAGGTGCTAATTCTGCTGGTTTTCTCATATATTCATCGGCGACGTCAGATTCGACTTGAATGCGCATCGAGCGCACTCTAGCCTCATTTGGGTGATGTCTCTCACCCACGATCGTTCCTACTTTCTTATCATTCACATATACATCTCTTTGGAGTAATTCCTGGATGTCGTATTTTTCGCTTGGCATTTTTCCCATCTCCTTGTACCGGGGCTCCGGTTAAATGGCCCTCTCCCTTGGGGGGTCTTATACTCTTTGGGAAATACTAAGTGAAATCCAATTAGAAATGTCGTATAATCTTACTAACTCTAATTGGAAAAGCAGTAAATAATTCATTTTTACAGGATGTCGTATAATCTTATTTTCAATATAACTTACTTTATTTCATAGAGTTTATGTCGGTTATTAACGGTTTTAATTAAGTGAAATCTAATTGAAACTGACTATAAATCTGTTGTCTGATTTCATTCTTTGGGGGCTCATCTAGATCTGGACTCTGAATAGTTACAAGTAAATTTTCCAATTGACTATTCGATTTTCCAATTGAAAAAGTAAAATCGCCAACGCCGATTTCGGGCTATTAATTAACAGTCAGGAGCTGCTACGGATGCCATGGAGGGAAACCCATGCATCCACATACGAGGTCAATTGGGTTCATTGGGGAATTCCATCATCCAACGTTTACTGCGTAGTAAGGTCGATATCGTGATCCAGCAACGGAATTACGAGTCAATAATAAGTAACTTTTCTACCGAGTTAGAATTCTCAGAATCTAATATTCACTCATCAGAACAATATGAACTAATTCCAGGGCATAGGATGTTATTACTGGGATTTGCTGATTATCGAGATGACTTTGATGATGCGAATACAGGGATTGGGATGGGTGGAGTGGAAGTAATTCTAGTGACTCCGAACTTGGATGAGTTAGAAATTGATACGAGTGAAATAGATAGCCATGTAGTCATTCATGATATGATCCCTAGTGCGTCTACCCCCCCATGGGATTGCTCTCAATTGGATACATTCATGTCTGCTTTAGTGAGCGATAATGTTATTGAAGATAGTGAATCTTCTGGTTGGTGGATTGCTGAATTAGATGTTTCCGATGCGATTTCAAGATTAGTTATTAGCGATCATCCAATGCCTGTCAAAATAGACATTTCTGGACGTCGTAGTTGGAACTCAAAACAAATATTTGAAGAATTAGAAATGCTGTATAAAAGGACTATTGCAGGTCAATCAGGAGAGTTCTTGGCAAGTCACTTGACCTCAACTAGTACTCCAGGCATAGCAGTCATACTTGCAAAGGACGTTAAGCAACTTAATCGACCCGATTTGAAGTTATTACATGATGCATTAATCAAATCAGATGGAGAAGGTTGGAGGCCGACAACTCCAATTAGAACCGGATTAATGCATTTCCTAATTGGAAAGATGAATTAATTGTGTCATAGGGTTTGAGGTCCACCCTCAGGTATTTGACTAAGGGCGGTTACATTTCCAAATAATGTGGGACCCGTCATGGTGGTGGCAAAGATCCCCATGTCGCCTGCAGGATTGTGTGATAAGGCAAGCCAAGGTCGCCCATAAGCATCTATTTGCATATCAATAAAGTCACCAAATCCACCGCATCTCTCATAGCCACAAGTTGAACTTGCACTATCAAGGGGGTCTTCATCAGCATTTACTTGAACAGTTGTAATAAGAGGAGTTTCATTGAATGCATCAGTAATTACTGAGATGTATCCATTCCATAATCCTGTGCCGTCTTCCCCGATATAGCCAAATGCAACTCGACCAGGATCGCCAGCAATAACTACTGGGAATCCAGTTCCTTTTAGGTGCCCAGGTGCTATCATGACTGCCTCTGACCAAGTATTTCCATCATCGACAGAGTATGAGAAATATGGCATGTTATCATAACCCATCCACATTGCATAGACGTTACTTTCACTATCTGTGTCAACTTGTGCTTCCTCAGCATTCCAAGTATCAGCAGTTCCAGATTCTTCGGTTGGAAGTACGTGTTCAGTCCAAGTAATTGCTCCATCTTCTGTTTTATACATCGAATAACCTTCTCCATTACAACCGATTTGGCCGCGATAGAAATATCCATTATCAGCTCCTATAATATGTGCAGATAGTCCTCCGCTTTGACAATCAAGAGGGGCGCCAGGGAGTTCAGGTCCCCAAGTTAGTCCACCATCTTGGCTTTGAGAACATAATGGGGAGAGTGCATTACCATTAATACAGAATACCCAGAGAGTTTCATGGAATATTCCGCCATATGGTGAGGATGCAATTGTTTGATGGTCTTGAACCGAATAAGAGGTGGCTACCGATGGTCCAAACCAAGAGTCTCCTTCATCATCCGACCATTCGACAGTCATTCCAAGCAGTGCATGCATGTCAAATTTCATAATTCTATCAGTCCAAGGGTCAATGTAAACATATGGATCATTTGAATTGGCAACAGGTAATACTGGGCCGTAGACATTTTGACATGAATAATCAGTCAGTGATGTCATCTCTACCATATTGCTACATTGTACTATGGCAGTTGAGCCAGAAGGCCCATTGCCGTAACTCGAGATATACAAATTCCCAGTCGATGTAATTCCCATAGTAGGCTCGAAAGTAGTCATTCCTATGCTATAATAAGTACCACTTGTATGGAATGGGATATTTGTCCCACCCAAGGCAGATGTGTTATTCATTGCATCAATTCCTCCAGGATAGTGATACCATGTTCTATTATCAACATCGAAGTTAAAGAATTCATTTTCCATGATTACTTCAGGTTCTTCTTCATCAGCAAAACATCCAGCCAAAGTGGATGTTGCCATTATACAGGTTAGCAAGATTGCTTTCATTATTTTCTTCATTTCATCGCCTCAATTTTTGAATAAGTCCGAGCCTAATAGTGGCAATAATACGCTTGCATCACCCTCAACACATACATTTGGTGCTTCTGCCTTCATCTTGCCCCAAGAAATAGCTTCTCTAAGTCTTGCTCCAGAGAGGCTTCCATCATGCTCTGGTGCAGTTGTGATATAAACAGCAGAATCAAGACCACCTCGATATTGATTCCACCATATTACGTGGTGCTTGGAGATTCCTCCACCGATCATCAAGGCATTAGATACTCCTACATCCCAAGTTAAATCACTCATTACTTGTTCATCTGCTAGGGTGTCGATATGGAAATCTCGATGCTTTTGTCTAAGCATGAAAAGTTGAGCACCGATTGATCCATCAGTAATTCCGGGTATGCAGATTGGAATCTTATGTTTAGCAGCCCAATAGATTAGAGAATCAGGGGTTCCTATTCGGTTGCCTAATTCCCAAACCAGGTGTATTGAGCCAAAACCAATCCAAGCATCTGCACCAGTTTTTCCAGTTTCCTTTAATCTATCATTGTATATATCTTCTAAGACGGGCATTAGGACTTCTTCAATAATCTCTCCATATGATGAATTTGGAACTATTACATTTCCTAAGCGCATCAAGGAATGTTCACTGAGTTCAACATCATCGAGTTCAAAAGAGCCATGATAATATTTCTTGAATGACCTTGCAATATCATGATCCAGGGTTCCACAAGTTGTGGAAACGACATTAAACATCTTTTGCTTTAGGGCTTCTACAAAGAACCCTCTAGTTCCTGTTGCACAAAGACAAGCGGGGAAAGATAGCCAATTACATACCTTGGATGAATCACCATTTACCGCATCTATTTCTTTTTTCATATCTTTCAAGATATCTCTTGCAGTAGCCAACTTAGTGGCAGTAAATCCACCTGCTGCACTCATTTGATCAATCAACGATTTAGGGTCCGAGATAGTTGAGAAATCATAGTCCTCGACGGGGACATCGAAATCATCGGGGGAAATCGCCATAGTTCGGCCAAATCGCAGTTGCACATGAATCTGCCCACTAATTACAACATTTGTTCTATTTCAAAAACACGGTCTCGTAATTTCGCCGCTTGTTCAAAATCTAGTTGTTTTGCAGCCTTTCGCATGGCGGATTTCAACTCTGCCAGTAGGTCATGTATCTGTTCAGGCGATAAATTATTTCTTATTTCGCCAGGTTCGCCATAAATCAATTGAGAATTCGATTTTTCTATTGAAGAATCAACCTCACCTGTGGCATTAGAATCATTATTACTATGTTGCCATGATCCTGCACCAATATTCAGTTTCTGAGCCCAATCTCCATCCTTCCTTCCACCCTTTTTGGCAACAAGCCTCTTGCTCCCTGCCATGTTTGTAGAAGTACCCGCGATAAAGTCATCTTCTTTAGAATTCATTTCAGGTAAGGCCTTGACAATTGTCCTTGGAATAATTCCATTTTCTTTATTGTGTTTTTCCTGCCTTAGTCTACGTTCTAATGTTTGTTGTATCGCGGCTTGCATTGCTGGTGATATTGTGTCAGCGTAGAGTATCACTCGACCATTGACGTTTCTCGACGCTCTACCCATAGTTTGTAGTAAACTTCTTTCATTTCTGAGGAATCCTTGTTTATCGGCATCAAAGATAGCTACCAAGCTTACTTCAGGAATGTCTAGGCCTTCTCTCAGTAGGTTAATTCCCACAATCACATCTATCAGGCCAAGCCGTAATGCATTGATTATCTCAGTTCGCTGGATTGTATCAATTTCAGAGTGAAGGTGATGAGCTTTAATTCCCATATCGTTGAGGTATCCAGAAACCTCTTCTGCAAATTTTATCGTAAGGACTGTGACAAGACATCTTTCACCAATTTCGATTTGCTTGTTAATTTCTGAAAGTAAATTAGCAACTTGACCACTTGTCGGACGTACTTCTAAATTCGGATCTAGTAATCCAGTAGGTCTGATTTCCATTTTTGAGATATGTTGGATGTTTTGAATAATTTCATACATACTTTCTGCATCAGGGTGTTTCTTCTCTAAGTCTGCCTTTTTCGCACCTCCGCCTGATTGGGCATGCAGTAAGCCATTGGGTATTTTCTGTCCCGTTATCTCACAAAGGTGGCGTAATTCCCTCTCTCCAGGAGTTGCTGAAACATATACCAATTGAGGGACTAATGATTGGAATTCAGGTATTTTTAACGGTCGGTTATCAGCAGCAGTCGGTAATCTAAATCCATGCTCGATTAAACTCTCTTTACGCGATCTATCACCATAATACATACCTCCTACTTGTGGAAGGCTAACGTGAGATTCATCCATTATCACTAGGAACTTCTTTTCATCATCATGAAATTGTTTAGCGCATGCTGAAAAGAAGTCTAGTAGGCAATAGGGGCGCTCCCCTCTTTTTCGCCCATCAAAATGTAATGAATAATTTTCTATTGATTGGCAATGACCGATTTCTCTAAGCATTTCAAGATCATATCGTGTCCGTTGTTCGATACGATTTGCTTCCAAATCTTTGCCGATGCTATTGAAATGGGCAATCCTATCATCCAATTCATCTTCTATTGAAACCAATGCACTTTCAAATCGTTCAGGACTTGTCATGAAGAATTCTTTAGGGTGGATCCATGCTTCATCAAGAGCATCGAGAGTTTCCCAACTTACGGGGTCACAGACATGAATTTTTATTACTCCATCATAATCGAATTGAATTCTTAGTGGGTCATCCCGACTAGGCATCCACACATCTAGGACTTCTCCTCTAAGGCGGCATTGGCCTCTACTAAGATCCGAATTAGTACGTGTATACTGCAGGGTGATAAGTTCCTTTAGCAAGTCATTAGGCTCAATATTTTGCCCTATGTGGCACCTTACATGTGATTCAAGGAATGTTTCTGGTGGATTGAGTCCATAAATACAAGACACGGAGGAAACGATAATACAATCAGGTCTTGTGACCAATGAAGAGATTGTAGCAAATCTTTCTTGTTCGATTCTTTCATTTATCGATAATTCTTTATCGATGTATAGATCTCTATTTGCAAGATATGCTTCCGGCTGATAGTAATCATAATGCGATACAAAATAATCGACAGCATTTTCAGGAAAATAACCAGCCATTTCTTGGTATAATTGTCTTGCAAGAGTCTTGTTATGGCTCATTATCAAAGTAGGGATGTTAAGGTGTTCAATCACTTTTGCCATGGCATAGGTCTTACCACTTCCAGTAACTCCCAATAATACGCATCTTTCTTGTGAATTTTCCAATTGAGAAATCAAATTTTCAATTGCTTTAGGCTGATCGCCAGAAGGTGTGAATTCAGAATGCATCACAATTCGCTTAACATCAGGGTGAAGGTGCTCTAGTGCTGCTCCTTCTAGTGCCCTAGAGAGGTCGAATGGATCTCTTAGTTCCAAGTCGGAAGCGCCGGCGTGTTGATCTGCGAGTGATTCAAATTCACCATCATCATCCCAATCACCTGCCATTTTATTTCCCCGCAAGAATGTTCAGTTGGCAATTGGTTTTGAACTATGGCATAATCAAGGTAGATATAATCCACCATTGACATGAATGATTGAACCCGTGATATAGGAAGAATCTTGCCCGATTAAAAAAGAGATAGTCGATGCCATATCTTCAGGTGTACCAACCCTTTTTAGAGGGACTTCATTTTCACGTATAGTGCGTTTTTCCTTTGAATCTCCTGCAAGTATTGCAGTATCTACGTATCCAGGGGCTAGAACATTTACTCTCTTGCCTTCAGGTCCAACTTCTTGTGCCAGGGAACGCGCCCATATTGCTAGTGCTGCTTTGGATGCAGAGTAATCCGCACCATGCGGTGACCCCTTGGTTCCAAGTTGTGAACCAACTACAACGATTCTGGCTTTTGCAGTTAGGTATGGTTGGACTGCTTTCCATACAGCAACAGCTCCTTCGAAATTAGTGGCCATAGTCTTTCTTAAAGTTTCAATAGTAAGTTCATTGGCTGAAACACGATTGTATGTGCCATGATTCAAAACAAGAACATCGATCGATTTAGCCATCCAGGGGTGAATTCCTAGCAGTCCTACTTCTCCATCATCGGAACAATCAACTTTCACTGCGAGTGCATCTCCACCCATTTCACGAATATCAGCAACCAACATCTCTGCAGGTTTAGATGAATTATTGTATGTTAAAAGAATATCATAACCATCCTTAGACAAGCGTTTACAGGTGGCAGCGCCAATACCTTTACCTCCACCGGTCACCAATGCTACAGGGCGGGTCATGATTGCCCGAAACGGTACTTAGCCATAATTCCGACCTATTCACAGATTTAGGAATTGAGCCAATTGCGGAGGTTGCCACCCTTCTGGTTTCAAGACCTTACCATCATCTCTACGAATCACTTTACCATCGACTAACTTGGCCATATTAGATCTATGCACTTCATTGAATGAATCATCATATATGTGTTGCATGCCATGATTAATTATCGTCCCAGCTAAGATATAGCCAATATCTGCAAGAGCATCTAATACTTCTACTAAATCTCCTGCCCTTGCAGCTTCAGCGTATTCTTGTACTTCTTCCATTAGAAGTTTAATACGTAATTCAATCATCTCATCTGAGCCTAGGCCAGGATTATCTAATTTAGGGATTTCAAAGGCTTCATTAAATTCCAGAAGTGATGCTATTATTGGGTTCATGAACCTAAGTGTCCCGACCAAGTCTTTCAACATTTCAGCAGTTATCAATCAAACATTTTATCCGTTTTTGACCATAAAGGTAGGCAGGATGGCCGTTTGTCCATTTTTTTATTACTGGTCATGGTTGAGATTAATTGCAAAATAAAATAAGGCCACAATAAGAATCCCAAGGTATGACTCTGGGTGTATGATGGATGAAAACCCCTCAAGTAGAGATTAGGATTATTGGAAGTAAGATTATCCATCCAGTAAAAATAGATGCTCTAAACAGAGTTGTTTGGAAATCTTTGATTTTATCTTTATTAAGCACGATATATCCATTTAGAATGGCTACTAAGGCCATTCCATAAATAAAATAAAGTTCATCGATTGGTTTTGAAATAATAAAACATAGCATCCATATGAAGGTAAGAAGAAGTGACATCTGAGTTGTTATACTCTCGCCAAATCGGGCAGGGAAGGAGTGGATTTGATTTTCTTTATCACTGTCGATGTCCATGCGAGCATAATTAATATCAAATGCAGTAATCCAAAATGTGACTCCCAGGGAGAGAAATAAAATCGTCGGGTGCCATAGAATCCCTGTACCAAAACCTTCTGTTCCAAGTATTGCATCCCATCCATGAACATCACCTGCAATTGCTAGCCATGCTCCAGCAGGGGCGAGTCCTAGGCACAGTCCAAGCCACAAATGACAGAGCCAAGTAAATCTCTTGGTATAGGGGTATATTACGAACACTAGGACGGGTAGCCATGACATTTTTAATGCAACTTCATTAAGCATTCCAGCACCAATTAGCAACATTACAAGGAATACGCCAGCAAGACTCCATGCTGTATTCATCGACATCATACCACTGGCAAGGTGTCGAGATGCTGTCCTTGGATTAGCGGCATCAATGTCTCTGTCGATTATTCGATTTAGGGTCATTGCAAGTCCGCGAGCACCTATGGCGGCAACTAAAATCCACAGTAGGTCGATATTGATGATTGAATCTGCAGATATCACATCAGAGAACTGATTATGTGCAATAATGTACCCTATTAGAATAAATGGCAGTGAGAACAATGTATGCTCTATTTTGATGAATGATAAGATCTGTTTATAATTCATTTATTTACCTCCAAATGAAAGATGTTCAGGCCATTTATAGTTCTCTAGTTCGGGATATTTTTCTAATCGCTCAAGAATATCCTCATTGTGCATAGTGATGGCAGGCCATCTTCTAACTCCGTGTGATTCACTAGGTATTGGAGTTGTTGCATCCCAGCACAATCTTTGTTTCATGCCATCGAATGAAAGCCCGCGAGTTACATCAAAGCGAGAGGTTAGTTGCCAAAGTAGCCGCCTTCTTGCTTTTTCACAATGTAAGTCAAGGTCATTATCGGTAATAAATAGCCAACGAAGAGAAGAATTGAAGTCCAATTGCCAAATCGAATTTCTCAATTGAATTATTTTATCAATTCTTGATTTTTCCGAATCGTCATTAGAGTCTGTGGAGCCAAATTTGGGAGAGGGTGTATTTTCGATCTCAGTTGTGATGACCATCATACTATCTCGCAACATTCTAGCATCAATAATTCCCGGCAATTCCAAGACTTTGTCAATCGAATCAAACTTAGGTGGCTTTTCCAAACCTTGTCTCCATTCAGGAGTGACCTGTTTGAATGACCCCTCTAATGGGGGGCTATTGGAACGGGGGTCAGCAGAAGGAATTGTTGTCGCATCTATCAGTAATTTATCCTGTACATTTTCAAATGGGCTCGCAGCATCCAATGAATCTGCAACCATTCCACTCAAGATTACTATATCCTCAGAGATTTCGACTTTGTCGTTTAATGCATCTAATAGCGCTTCCAAGTCTTTTGGATTCTGTTCGGCATCTATTGCAATAATAGATTTGAGGAACATCATTTGTCCTGCACCTAGTAATCCTAGAGCGGTTTTTCTAGCTTGCCTTGGATATCTTTGTTTTGAGGCAACAATGGCTAGGTTGTGGAATCCAGTTTCCAGCGGAAGGTGTACACTTTTCACATCTCTATGTTGAAACTGCAATACTGGTGAGAACTGACGCCCGATTGCCTCACCCAAGTATCCATCTTCCATAGGTGGCAGCCCTACAATAGTGGCTGGCAGAACAGCATCTTTGCGTCGTGTTATTGCTGTGACATGCATTACGGGATATTGGCCGGTAAGTGAATAGAATCCGAAATGATCGCCAAAAGGCCCCTCTAGTCTAGTCTCACCTGGTATACAGTATCCTTCAATGACAATATCAGCCTCTGCAGGTACCATAATATCTTGAGTAAGGGCTTTGGTAATCCGTAGAGACCTTCTGCCAAGTATACCTGCAAATTGATATTCCGACAGATTATCTGGTAACGGCGATATTGCTGAAAAAATCAATTCAGGCGGTCCTCCAATACATATGGCGACGGGCATTTTCTTATTTTCTCCGGAAGCTGAAGCATGGTCTGCGGCGTGTTTATGGATTTGCCAATGAAGCCCTATCTCCTTTGGACCAAATACTTGCGCTCTATACATTCCAAGGTTGTGCTCACCATTTTGAGGGTTTTTAGTGACTACTAAAGGTAGTGTGACGAAATGCCCACCGTCCATAGGCCATGTCTTTGGAATTGGCAACTTTGTTAAATCAAGGTCCATCTTAATTCGTTGGCAATTTCCCTTTCTTTTTTTCCATGGAGGCATTGCAAGAGCATCTCTTGCTAAAGGGATGGCTTTCCAAGGTTTTTTCATAAATTCACCAATGTCAGGCTTCATCATCGCAACCATTCTATCTCCTATTTCGGTTTCATGACTTGCCCCCAGTGCTCTCAAGGTTCGATCACTGGTTCCAAATATATTCATCACTAGTGGTATTTCACTGATAGTTCCATCAGCCAATCTTGGCTTTTCAAAGATAACAGCAGGGCCGTTATTCTTTACTAGAAGGTCAGCAATAGCTCCGGCCTCATAGACTACATCGACCGGTGTTGAGATACGTAGGAGCTCTCCACCACTTTCTAAGTGGTCAAGCCAACGCTTCAAAGTCTTCCATGCCACAGACCTCGGAAGGGCCTTGTACCTTTGAACCTGCGTAAATATTAGATTTAGATGACCGTTTTATTCATGGGCTTGTTTGACTACACCGTGTCATGGGCGGAGCCAATAATGTGTGTGATGTTCTTGTTATCGGGGCTGGCCCAGGCGGTGGTTCAGCCGCTCTACACGCTTCAAGGGCTGGATTATCAGTAGTTATTGTCGAGGCTGACTCTGAAGTTGGTACCCCTGTTCATTGTGGAGAGTGTCTTTCCGAGTTAGCAGTGGAAAATCTGGCCTTGGAAATTCCAGATCATGTCAAAGCATTAGATGTCAAAGGAATAAGGGTAATCTTCCCCGATGGTTCGGAGAAATTATTGACTGAGCCTGGATATGTATTAGAAAAACACCTATTTGAACAGTGGTTGATTGAACAATCCTGTGAAATCGGTGCAGAATTACTACTCAGCCATAGAGTTACTTCTATGGAGAGGGTTTACAATAGCGAAAATAAATTTTCCAATTGGAAAATTGATGGTAAAGGTTCAAACTTTCCAATTGAATGTAGAGCAGTAATTGATGCTTCAGGAGTTTCAGGGGCATCATCTAAATTACTCGATATGGGTACTCAAGTTGAAGTCATTGCAGGATTCCAATATGAGATGACTGAAGTTGAAAATGATGGATATTTGGACTTTTATATCTGGCCTCAATATTCTCCACATGGCTATGTTTGGATGATTCCTAAAAAAGGAGATAGAGCCAATGTTGGATTAGTAACTACAGATAAAAAAGGTGCAATAAAGTACCTTGATAATTTCATTAAAGACACCTATCTTGACGGAAAACCAATAATCAACCCAATGTGGCGAGATCAATCAACGAAGGTCAAACCATTTGGTGGAACAATTCCAATCTCAGGTCCTCGTGATAAAACAGTGGATGATGGATTGATACTGGTTGGTGACGCAGCAGGATTTACATCACCATTATTCGAAGGTGGCTCGCATTTAGCATTATGGTCTGGTAGAGAGGCAGCCAAGGTGATTGCTGAGGCTTTGAAGGAAGAAGATCTATCATCAAATCGATTGATGATTTATGAAAAGGCTTGGAAAAAGAAATTCCCACCTTATGATAAAATTTTACGTGGCAAAGAGGCATTGTATGAATTATCAGATGAAGAAATGTCATTTATGGCAAAATGTCTCCCAGAAGAACTATCCAATATGTCTCCATTGCAAAAACTTGGAATCGGAGTAAAGATACTCGTTCGCCGACCTGCCTTATTAACCAAGAAAATAATTTCAGTACTGCGTTCTTTCGGGTATAGCCGCGCAAAGTACTTTGGTTGGTAAGGCCAGCTTTTTTGAAATTAAAAGAGCAAAGCACTTCAAGAACGAGAGTTAGGCTCGAACATGTGGGAGGTGTCACTGTGGATTGCAGCCGCTGCCGCCACAATTCTCATATTACAGCCAAGAGTTTTTGAGAAATCTAAATTACTCGGCCTTTTACTTCACTTTTGTTTAGCATTGCCCTTTTTCGCTCTATCGAGTCGCTTTGTTGTCAATGATACTACAATACAGTATGTTGCGGCTTTTGGTGGAGAGTCATTGCCATTAAGGTATCGTTTTGCGGCAACATGGGCTGCGCGAGAAGGACCTCTGTTAATGTGGGTTTTATGGTTGACATTATTATCATGGGTTTGGCGTAAGCCATTGAGTGAATTCGAAGGGGAATCTTCTAGAGACCTTAGACTAAGGATCGTTCATGGTTTTTCATTGATTCTTTTACTTATCTCCATTATTCTAGAACCATTTAAAGAAACACCAGACTTCTTTTTCGGAGCAGGGTTAAATGAATTATTACAGACCGATTTAATGGTAATTCACCCACCCTTAATTTTTCTAGGTTATTCCTTTTGTATCCACCTTTCAGCGATTTCTATATCGAAAATATTTACCAATTCTAAGTCTGGAATTAAAGAAGAAATTCTAACAGTGGCTAGGCCGGCATTATTGGTTCTAACATTAGGAATCGGTTTAGGTGGCCTATGGGCATATTTGATATTAGATTGGGGCGGTTATTGGGCTTGGGATCCTGTTGAAACTGGTTCCTTTTTGCCATGGCTTGCTCTCGTTGGTCTTGTTCACTTACGAACACGCCCTGGCAAGGTCTCTTCTGAAGCCTGGGTGGGTGGTGGATTGATTGTAGGAGGTTTAGCCCTTTTTGCTACCTTGGTTACTCGAGCAGGAGGTGTATGGGCATCTTCCGTACATACATTTGTTGTATCGGATAGTGGAACTGCGCCTAAAGATGCCTTTTCTCGTATGATTCTATTGAAAGCAGATCCTTCAGTCGGTGTGGAAATAATCACTTATCTAATGATGCTATTACTTTTGATAGGTTGTTGGTTATTGATTATTAGAAGACGAAAAATCCTTCCTGTTAAACCAGAGAATGGCTCAATTCTCCTCTTAATTCCCCTTATTGGTGCTGTTTTGGCAGTATTCATTGGAGCAGACATTTATGATATATTTCCTAAAGAAGCATTTCTATTATTGATTTTCTCATTCATGGCGTTAGACTTTTTTATGGATAGGGAAAGTAATGTTGAAGCGAAGGGATGGACTTATTTTAGACATAGATACTTCCCAACGATTCTAATTCTTCCCATACTTGTCTATCTCTTGACAGGGCAAGCTTTTTTTGTACTACTATTGGTTGTTTTCTTCACTCCAATGTATTATTCATCGGATGCCTCTAAAGAATGGATATGGGCTATATTTGGAATAATGTTGTGTCTAGCGGCAGCATGGTCGAATTTGATAGAAATAATCCATGCTGGTGCATTATTATTCGTTTTCGTAACACCATGGCTAATAGATGAATCAGTTGAGCAAGAAAAAGCCATCTCAATATTCTCTCGTAAATGGCAGCAGAGAGCGGCCTTATGGGGTTCAGTAATGGTGGTTAGTCTATATCTAATCTTGACGTTGGTTATTCTCATAAGTAGTATTGATTCAATAAACTTCGAAGCCCATGAGCTATATGGTGCGCCATTAATCTTAGCATTCACCATTTCCATGATGATTTATCTTAATCGTAAAAATGATCCTAAAAGGACATTGAAGTTATTGATTTCAGTAGTTCTATTATCCATGATGCTATCAGTATTCTTCCCTCAAACATTAGGCTCAGATTCCGATGCTCCAGTTTCTTCAATTATTCAACGAGGAATGATCGCTTGGATTTATCTTCCAATGTTATTGATATGCATAGGGCCATTGATTTCCGAAATTTATAATCAAGCAACGATGAAAAAGTCAGTACCGATCTTGAAAAGAATACCTCTAGGTGCCCATATTGTTCATTTAGGATTGATTTTATTATTGATTGGTCATGTTTCAACAACATTGCTTGTCGAACGAGGTGATGCAGGGCATAGGCTTACTCTTGTAAAAGATGAAATCATCATAGATGATGGCTATGGTTATCAATTCAATAACATAATTACAACATCAGATGATTTGGAAGTCGGTGACGGATATGTCGGAATTCAAATTACCGTTTACGAGATATCGGATGGTGAAATAGGTGACCCGATAGGTAAAGTCGAGCCAGGGATGTTAAGGTTTGACAAAACAGGTACAGCTCGTTCAGAAATAGATATTCTTACAAGATGGTCAGGCGATATAGTATTCATCTTTGATGGAACTCAAGCTGATAGTTTAATGCAACAATCACAAAGTAATGGTTTGGACTCTGTAGAATTGGTCAGAGTTACAGTATATGATTTGCCAGCATCGCATTTGGTTTGGCTCGGTTGGGTAGTTATGATGCTAGGTATGGCATTGGCGACTTATGCCGCCTCAGCGAAAAAGGCTTTACTGCGAGACAAACAATCGACAAATGCAGAACAGGAATGAATAGTTGTTTAACCAAGAGGTTATCAAGGGGAGTTAAGTCGGCCGAATATCCTAAGGAGGCTATACCATGAAAGATGGAGCAATAATACACGTTGATTATGATTTATTCAGCGCTGAAACAGGCGATTTGATTGAAACTACGAGAGAAGATGTGGCTAAGGAGCATGATATGCACCAAGATGGCCGAACATATTCACCTATGGTTTGTGTAGTAGGTTCAGGAAGTTTGATTCCTGGATTTGAAGCAGCCCTTCTAGATGCTAAAGTTGGAAAGGAAACCGAATGTGAAATTTCAGCTAAAGATGGTTATGGAGAGAAAGACTCTTCTATGACCGAAGTTATCAGTATTGATAAGTTGAAAAGAGCAGTTAAAGACCCTCAATCCCTTTACATCGGCGCTCCGGTTACTATTGGTAATCGTCAAGGATACCTAACCTATCTTGCAGCAGGCCGTGCTAAGATTGATTATAATCACCCAATGGCTGGAAAGACATTAAAGTATAAGTTTACAGTTGTTAAAGAACTTAAGGGTAAGGATGACAAGGTCTTGGGACTATTGGAATCCAATACTGGGCATAGCGGTTTTGAAGTATCTTTCAAAGGCGAGGACCTATCAATCACCCTACCTCAAACAATGTTGTTTGATACCAATGCAGCTATGTTGAAGTTCCGTTTAGTTACAACCATTAGAGATGCAGTTGAATGTGGAAAGATTTCATTCGTCGAAATTCACGAACCAAGAGGATTTGGTGCTGAGGAAGATGATCACGATCACGATCACGATCATGACCATGACCATGACCATGACCATGACCATGCTGAAGATTTGTCCAAGTTATCCGTTGCTGAATTAAAGGAGCGACTAAAGGCTAAGGGATTAGCCGTTGGCGGTAAAAAGGCAGATTTGATTGCCCGTTTATCACAAGAAGAAGAGTGAAATCAAAACAACCAAAGTAATAATTCCTCAATTGGACAGGGCTGAGTGGTAAGGACCATGTCAAATGCTGCGGAGATTGAAAAATCACTTTCACAAAGTGAATGTCCTTTGCCAGATAATCTCTTTTCTCAAATGGAGAAACTCTCTATTTGGATTGTCACTTCATTCACCCTATTACTTACTTTAGGATTGATTTTTGCTAATGATCTGATCTGGGACGACGGACTGAAATCTATCATATGGGACCCTATTGTGAAAGATGCAGGGGCAGCTGGAGATGCAGGATATTCACCCCAGAATACTGCGATTTATGCCTTCACGATTCTACTAGCAGTAGTTGTATTACAGGCAGTATTTAGAAAAATGAATTTACCTGCCGACGATAAAATGATGATTGCACTGATAACATGGGTCTTTTTAGCACCAGTTCTAAGAGTTTTAGAAGACTCAGACTTTTTCAGTTCAAAGATGGATTGGCTTTTAATTTCACCAATAATACATTTCCATCTTGCACTTTGGTTGGTTTTAACTGCGACTATTTCGCATAAATTAGCATCAAAGTGGGATGGTTCACAAATCGATAAAGATGTTGATAAAAGTAGAACTATTTTATTTATCAGTCTAGGATTTTTATTATATCTTCATTGGGCTGTATTGTACCGACCTGGCTACATTGAACACCAAGAAATAGGTCTATTTTGGATTATATTAGGTTTGGCAGTTTCCTTTATTTTATTATTCATGGTACTGGTTTGGACTTGGAAATGGCCAGCAATTACTAGAGGATTAGTTGCTTTTGGTACTTCAGCAACAGTTCTAGGTTTCTTTCATTGGTTGCAATTCCTTGCAACACCTTGGCAACAAGAAAGTGGTAGAATTGTCGAATCTCAACCCCTGTGGCCTTTATTTGTAGTATTGGGTCTCCCAGGAATTATATGTTGGGTGATGTATAGGTATGGAATTGATGATGCTCGCCATCTTAGATTAACTGGTTATCAACCAGGAGTTTTACCAGATGGAATTAGTCTCAAAACATGGGAGGATGCTGAAAAGACTGTTGCTGAACATCCAATCGAGCAGTTATCCAAGAAGGCACTATTAGCAAATCCCATGGTATTGGCAATGGTCTTTGGGCAATTATGTGATGGATTTGCCACAATGATCGGAATCGACTTTTTCGGTTATGGGGAAAAACATCCAGTGAGTAATGCTGTAATCCAATTTGGTGGCGAAATAAATGACACAGTTGGTATTTCTTGGGGCGAAGGAGCATGGTTCTTTGCTTTGATTAAAGCAATTTTGGTGGCAGTAATTGTTTGGCTTTTCATAGAAATGCGTGTAGAAAGGAGACAGGTACACATGAGAATATTGATTGTTCTAGCAGTTCTAATCGTGGGATTGGCGCCCGGATTGAGAGATATTGGTCGCTTGACCCTTGATGTTTAATCCTAATTCAGTTGTTTTAGGCTTGTACTGTTAAATGTCGGCTCTTCTTGCATTGATTCGAGGGGTAGAATGGATAGATTACCAACACGGGTAAATCGAGCAGATGCTGATTTTTCTAAATGTGTTGAGCATAATTCCATTCTCATAGACTCGCTCAAAGATAGATTGAGCATAGCCTCTAATGGCGGTGGAGGGAAATATGTTGATCGACATAGAAGCCGGGGCAAATTATTGCCAAGAGAGAGAATAGAGCGTATTATCGACCCTGGTACTGCGTTCTTGGAACTATCACCGCTTGCAGCCTTCGAGTTATATGATGGCCGTGCCCATAGTGCAGGAATCGTTACTGGAATCGGAATGATTCATGGCAGAGAATGTCTTTTTGTTGCTAATGATGCAACAGTCAAGGGAGGTTCCTATTATCCAATGACTGTAAAGAAACACATTAGAGCTCAAACAATAGCACATGAAAATCATCTTCCATGTATTTATCTTGTAGATTCCGGAGGGGCTTTTTTACCAATGCAAGATGAGGTATTCCCAGACATAACTCATTTTGGTCGAATATTTAGAAACCAAGCACGAATGTCAGGTGACGGAATTCCTCAAGTGGCTGCAGTATTAGGGTCCTGTACAGCAGGTGGGGCATATGTTCCAGCAATGTCCGATGAATCAATTATTGTAAAAGGCAATGGAACAATATTCTTGGCAGGCCCGCCATTAGTCAAAGCAGCAACAGGTGAAGAGGTAACTGCTGAGGAATTAGGTGGAGCAGATGTTCATACTTCGCAATCAGGAGTTGCAGACCATTTCGCTGAAGACGAATCAGAAGCCTTACGATTGGTTCGTAATGTTGTTGAAAACCTTGGACCACGCCAATTAGCTCCTGCAGCAAGTCAGCCACCTGAACAACCAGCACATGATATAGAAGACCTATTGGGCTTGATTCCAAGTGATAATAGGACTCCAGTAGATATTAAAGAAATAATAGCCCGAATAGTTGATGGTTCAAGATTTCATGAATTCAAGGCACGCTATGGTACGACATTGGTTTGCGGCTTTGCACACATACATGGGCACAAGGTCGGCATAGTTGCCAATAATGGCATATTATTTTCAGAATCTTCTCTAAAAGGCGCTCACTTTGTCGAGTTGTGTGGGCAAAGAGGGATTCCTCTCGTATTTTTACAGAACATTACCGGCTTCATGGTCGGTAAAGCGTATGAAGCAGGTGGCATTGCTAAGGATGGTGCAAAACTAGTCACTGCTGTATCTTGCGTAAACGTACCGAAATTTACAGTCATTATTGGGGGTTCGCATGGTGCTGGAAACTATGGTATGTGCGGACGTGCCTATGATCCAAGATTCCTCTTTATATGGCCAAATAGCCGTATTTCAGTAATGGGTGGCCCACAAGCAGCAGATGTACTTACTACTGTCAAGCAAGATCAACGAATCCGTGAAGGATTAAATCCAATGGAAGGTGAAGAATTAGAAGAGTTCCGTAAACCTATCCTTGAGAAATATGAAACAGAAGGTAGCCCATATTATTCAACCGCTAGATTGTGGGATGATGGGATAATAGATCCACGTGATACAAGAGATATTCTTGGGTTATGTTTAGCAACTGCTAGAAATGCCCCACTTCCCGATGATAGATTCGGAGTATTCAGAATGTGATTTCTCAATTGGAAAATTAAAAATGCAATTGGAGTTTTAAGTATGGAAAGAATCGGAAACCCCCCTGAAACTAACTTGATTAAAGTTGAGATTGAAGGCTCGACCTGTTATATTACATTGGATAGAGAAGACAAGTATAATGCCTTGAATGTAGAAATGATTACACAGTTATGCACTATTCTAGATTGGACTTCGAAACGGAGTTCTGGAGCATTGGAATCAATTGCTGATGTCGATGGCAAGCCATATCTCAGAACTTTGGTAATTGCCGGCACTGGTAAGCACTTCTGTGCAGGTGCTGACATCAATATGATGCGTGATGCAGGTGCTAAGACAGCAGAAGAAAACCGTCAAGACTCCCAAAGATTAGATCGCTTATTCAATAATTTGTGGGCCCACCCTTGCTTTACAATCTGTTCAGTTCAAGGCGTAGCATTAGGCGGAGGTGCTGGTTTAGTGGCATGTTGTGATTATGTAGTAGCAACTGAAAATGTTAAAATCGCCCTTTCGGAAGGAAAGTTAGGGATTCTCCCAGCAGTTATTGGCCCTTATGTCTACCGAAGGTTAGGGTCTGCTTGCTTTAGAAGACTAGCAATGCAAGCGAGTAGAATCGATGCTCAAGAAGCACTACGTATCGGTTTTATCGAGAATATTGTTGCTGAAAAAGAAAATTTACCAGATGCGGTAAAGGCAATGATTACTGAAGTACATTCAACAGGCCCTTCAGCAATTACTTTGGCAAAGGAATTAACTCTGAAATTTGATCATTGGTCTGGAAATGATGAAGAATTAAGGCAATTTACATTAGACTTCACCAGTAAAATGCGTGGTTCTAAAGAAGGTCAAGAAGGGCTATCCTCTTTCTTGGATAAAAGGCCGCCAAATTGGAAAGATGAATAATGGAGTGGTTTGATGGTTAGCACTGTTTTGGTTGCCAATCGGGGAGAAATCGCTTGTCGTATACTTCGTGCATGTAGTGAATCAGGTCTTTCTTCAATTGCAATCTATGCAGATAATGATGCTGATTCGCTATTTGTCGAGTTAGCAACTAAATCTGTAATATTAGAAGGTGAAAGTATTGCTGAGACGTATCTCAATCAAAAGCAGATTATAAAAATCGCAAAACAATACGGAGCAGATGCCATCCATCCTGGTTTTGGTTTTCTTTCTGAAAGAGCTGATTTTGCTCAAGCGGTAATAGATTCGGGACTAAAATGGATCGGTCCATCGCCTAGGGCAATAAAAATGATGGGCGATAAAATGACTGCAAGAACCACAATGAAAGCAGCTGGAGTCCCTGTAATTCCTGGTGAAGAAATTGAACAGGAAGATGAACATGAAGCCCTTTTAGCCATTAAGAATGCCAGTCATAGAGTAGGTTTTCCTTTACTGCTGAAAGCATCTTCAGGCGGTGGTGGAAAGGGTATGCGTGTTGTTAACTCACCAGATGAGCTAGAGGATGCTGTAAACAGTGCCAGGAGAGAGGCTATTGCTGCCTTTGGAGATGGTAGGGTATACGTAGAGCGTTTGCTAGACGGAGCAAAACATGTTGAGATTCAGATTTTAGCAGATCAGCAAGGCAGAATAATACACCTTGGAGAGAGGGAGTGCAGTGTTCAAAGACGGCACCAAAAGGTGTTCGAGGAGGCACCTTGTCCAACAATGACTGAAGAACTTCGAGAGCGAATGGGTAGAGCGGCAATATTAGCAGCACAAGCAGTAGATTACGAAGGTGCAGGAACAGTAGAGTTTCTTCTAGCCTCTAATGGAGAATTCTTTTTCCTTGAAATGAATACTAGGATTCAAGTTGAACATCCAGTGACAGAAATGATCACTGGTGTTGACATTGTTAGAGAACAACTGCGTATAGCCTCAGGTGAGCCTATGAGTTGTAAAGATCTGATTATTCGTGGTCATTCGATAGAAGTCAGATTATATGCAGAAGATGCTTCGAATAACTTTCTTCCTGCTATCGGGCCACTGACCGTCTTTAGTCCGCCTGTTGGCCCTGGCGTGCGATTGGATACAGGAGTTCGTCAAGGCGATCAAGTGACTCCCAATTATGACCCAATGCTGGCTAAATTAGTAGTTTGGGCGCCATCAAGAAAGGAAGCCTTACAGCGGATGCGCCGTGCTCTGGATGATTTTATAGTCCTAGGTACTACGACTAATATTCGGTTTCTCAGAGAATTATGTGATCAGGAAGATGTAGTTAATGGTTCAACATATACCACCCTAATCGACAGAGTATGGCCTGATGGCTGGCAACCTACCATTCCTGACTCATTAATCGAGGGGGCATTGATGGTTGCAGGAATCAGTGAAAGTTCAGGTATGCATAGAAATTCAAATGCTGTAATACAATCAGAAGATGGTCCTGTAAGTCCATTCACAACAATTTCTAGGAGGTTTCCATGATGCAACATGAGTTCAGACTAGATGGGGACACAGTAGAAGTCACAGTCGCCAGAAACGGTAATGATTGGCATCTCTCTGGTAATATGGCATCTATTTTACCGGATGGTAGAATCAGATTAGAAATGGATAATGGTCGTATTTATTTTGCCCATAGCGCAAAAGTGGGTGATACTTGGTGGATTCATCTTGCAGGACATACTTTCTGTATCGATTGTATTGAGCCTGGGGCATCAGAAGACGCTAATGATGGCGGTCTTTCTGCTCCAATGCCGGGTAAGGTGCTCCAAGTATTGGTAAAAAAGGGTCAAAGTGTTGAAGCTGGTCAAGCATTGATGATTCTTGAGGCCATGAAGATGGAACATAGAATAGTATCATCCATTGAAGGTATTGTAAGTGATATTCATTTTGCGGAAGGAGATCAAGTACAGCAAGGTGTTGCTTTATTGGATATTTCTTAATTGGCCAACATGTTACTATTCTATTTTAAATAGATGAAATTTAGGTATTCACCAAAAAATTCGCCTCTTTGTTAAGCGATGTTTTCTAAGTCTTAAAAGTGCGATTAGGTTTAGGTTAATGTTGACATTCCAAGTACAAGGTATCAAATGTCACCACATGTTGGGTGAGGCATGATGAATAAGCAGTTGTCAATTCTTCTTCTTACAGTTCTACTTTTTTCAATTCCCTCTCATGCTATAGCCTCTAATGAATCATTGGTTGTAGAACAGTTTGGAGATTACTTTGATGAAGTTGTCATTGCAGATTCTTCGGATCGTCTTTCTAACCCTAGGGACCTTGAATTCCATCCAGGTAGAATAAACGAACTGTGGATTGCGAATAGAAACAGCGATAGTATCACTATTGTCGAGAATACAGGACTTGATAATCAAACATCGCAGAACCGTGAAGATTCGAATAGTAACCATTTTCTCGAAGAAGTTAGCGCTATTTCATTTGGAGCATATGACCCTGAATTTGATTGGCAATGGGGTTCTGCTCAAGAGACAACAAATACCTTTTGTGGCCCAAGGATAGATAATGGAAATAATTTCATGGGCCCAACATTATGGCCATCATCGTTAAGTCATTTTGCAGTGGAAAACCAAAACAATGGCAATGGCCTTCTCGGCAGTCATATCGATATGAACCATGAATCGCCATATGGGGTTGGAATCGCCCACGATTCTGCAAATGCATACTGGTATAATGACGGTTATTATGGCGAATTAGTATTCTATGATTTCCAAGAGGACCACGACACGGGAGAAGATGACCATTCGGATGGAATTGTTCGTCGCTATTCTGAAGTGCAACTCACCCATACCCTTGGAGTTCCAGGCCACATGATTATGGACAAAAGCTCAGGCATTCTCTATATTGCCGATGCTGGAGCCAACCGTGTCCTGTGGGTCAATACTGATGATACGTCTGTCGCCTCGCAGAACATTATGAACGAGGGGACTCGTTTGGAACCACTTCAAGAATATTCTCGAATGTCTGGAATCGAATGGGGCGTTCTCGCTACCGGACTAGACCGGCCTTCGGGTATCGCTCTGGATGGCGACGAATTGTTTGTCTCTCAGAATGGGAACGGGGAAATTATTGCATATAATCTGAATTCTGACGGTAAAGGTACATCACAAGCTGATTCTATCCAAACTTCAGCCTCTTCAATCATGGGCCTAGAAATAGGTCCAAATGGACACCTCTATTATGTCGATAATGTTGAAAATGAAGTTGTTAGAATTGATCCATATCTAGATCAAGATGGTGATGGAATTGGTGATCTAGAGGATAATTGTATCTCAGTGGCTAATTTTAATCAGGACGATCATGATAGTGATACAATCGGTGATTCTTGCGATGAAGATTACGATAATGATGGAATTCTAAATCCTGATGATGACTGTGCCTTTGGTGATGCTAATTGGCTTTCATCTTCTGCTACCGATCATGATGGTGATGGTTGTCGAGATATTAGTGAAGATTTGGATGATGACAATGATGGCTATTATGATACTAGTGACTACTGTCCTTTCGAAGTTGGAACTAGTAACTTGGGCGGGGTTGTAGGTTGTCTAGATTCTGATGGTGATGGTTATAGCGATACTATAGACGGTTTTCCTTTAGAACCGACACAGTGGTATGATAGTGATAATGATGGATTTGGCGATAATGCTGAAGGAAATCAAGGTGATGCCTGTATCATAACCTCAGGAACATCTTCACAAGATCGTATTGGGTGCCCAGATTCCGATAATGATGGTTGGTCTGATTCTGATGCTAGTTGGTTATTTGCTTCAGGTGCAGATGTTTTCCCCAATGATTACACACAACATTCCGATAGTGATGGTGATGGCTATGGTGATGCAGAAAACGGCTTCCAGGCCGACGACTGCCCCGATGATCATGGAAACTCTACGAAGGATAGGCTAGGTTGTCTAGATTCTGATGGTGATGGATGGTCAGATTCTAATGATTTATTTGTAAATGATTCAACACAATATGCGGATATAGATCTGGATGGTTTTGGCGACTCTGAATCAGGTAATTTACCAGATGCTTGTCCTGAATCATACGGGCTTTCATTCGAACAACGCTTCGGTTGTCCAGATTCAGATGGCGATGGCTGGGATGATGAACTTGACAGTTATCCTGAAGATGTTAGACTTTGGTCTGACATTGATTCCGACGGCCATCCTGACCAAAATGTAACCAATATGACTGATGACTGTCCAAAAGTATCAGGGACGTCTTATCAAGATCGTATTGGATGTCTAGATTCTGATGGCGATGGATGGTCAGATGAAGTAGATTTATTCCCTATGGATTCATCACGTTATTTGAAATCTGAGAGTATCCCTTCAGAGGAGAATTTTTTGCCAGTTATCACTGTTGGAGTTATTCTTATTATTCTTATTAGCCTAGCATTAGTCATTAGAAATAGAAGCAATAATCCAGCCCCAATTATTCATGACTTTAATCATCCAATTATACACAATAACCCAATGATTGCTTCTGGCCCACCTCTGCCTCCAGAGGGCCTACCTCCTGGTTGGACGCTCGAACAATGGGCTTGGTATGGTGCTGAATATCTCAAAAATAGATGATTGAAGAGTTCCGTTGATGTATATATCATCTATAATGCTGTTCTTTAGAAGTACTTTTAAATTATTTATTATGGTATTATATGTCATATTTGACACTCAAAAACAAATAGTACCTCTATGACGCCAAACTATGTCCAGAGTATCCTTTTCTGCAGTATTTGAACAAAAAAAGGAATTTTTTATATCCCTCAGCGTTTTGATTCTACTTGCAGTTATCTACGTAATTATAGGTGCATCGACATGGGCAGTTGAACCAGTTGAATCTGCTACACGATTCTGTGAGGATATATCTGATGGATTGATTAAAGAACCAATCAATACATTATCGAATTTGACTTATATTTTAGTTGGACTTGTAATCTTGTGGAACTTACCCGCAAGCGATGATAAAGCAGCGAACCCAATGATGGAAAGAGGGCTATACCCGATTCTTTTCGCAACTGGTTCAATGTATATCGGAATCGGTAGTTTTGCCATGCATGGGACAAATACAAGCTGGGGGACAAGTATGGATTGGACCGGAATGTTATTTTTCATTTCATTTCCAGTTTATTATAATTTGAGTCGGCAATATCAGTGGAGTGACCGCTTTTTCACAATTATGTTTTTCACTGTTTTTCTATTAACCGCTATATTGGATACTTATGCTGCCAATAATAATCATGTATTGATTGAAAACTTTTCAAACTCACGGAAATTAAGACTTTCTCAAATCACTCGTGATTATCTGTGGTCCTTATACATCGGAGTATGGATTCTACAAGAGGCGAAAAACCTCAGCCAAAATAGACTTGAGTGGATGATTGCACTCCCACTTATTGCCTGCATAACGCTTTCAGTGGGAGTTCCAACCATGCAAATAATCATTCTATGTTTGATGTTCATCGGCATCGCTTTATTGCTTCACTTCAATCCAGGACAGGCAATAAATCGTCAGGCTAGCCCTAACTTATGGATTGGACTTGCTTGCTATGTTGTTGGAAATATTGTGTGGCGCCTTGGGCATGATGGAGAGGCAGCATGCAATCCAGGTACATTATTCCAATTCCATGGTATGTGGCATATACTTACAGGAATATCATTATATTTCTTTTATCTATATTTCACAACTGAAGCAACTAATGTTACCGAATTAGATGATGATCAAGAATAATATTGGTATTTGAGATAATTCGAAGTAGGTAAAGTGAAAATAGGAAATACGCCTCTAACCTCATTTACCAATTGAGTACTTTGACTACTCATTCAATGTTAGTTGTGTCTCTAATGGCCTAAGATGCACAGGGTATAGGGACAACATACTTTGATAAATCGATTTCTGGGTCTGATAATATTTCTATGAAGGGTTTCTTACCGATAGTAAGCGGAAAACTAGTTACTAATTGAGATATTATGAAGGCTCTAGTTTCAATAATTCATTTTGATTATCAACTTTAGAACGACTTATTCTAGTTTGATAGATTATTGCTAAACCTGCTATCAGTATGACTGGAACCACTAGTCCAACCAAGTAATTATCCTTAAGAAATGGAGGTGATGCTTGATTGACGTCTCTCCACCAGTATGTTTGGGGTTTTGATTGGCCAAGTACAAATGATTCACCAATCATAGGCGTTGAAACACTTTGGTTTACACGCTGCCCCTCGAGGGTTACTTCCTCAAGTGGTTCATTCCATGGATGAAGTGAAAGTACGTATTTTGCATTGTGAATGGGGAGCATTGTTGATGCGTTAAGGTCTATTGCAGCTTGAATAGATTCTTTAGGAAACATATGAATTTTGGCCCAAGCTTCGTTATATTGTCCGGCTTCAAGAAATGCTATGTCAAAAGGTCCGTACTTTTCCCCTATGGTTACAAACTCTTCGGAATAGCCACTATCTCCGCTGAAAAATATTGCTTGCCCGTGGAGGTTGATTACCCAAGAACCCCATAGTGTGTTGTCACCAGAGATTCCACGGCCACTGAAATGTTGCGATGGAGTAAAGGCGATATTGAGTATATCTGAAACATTTGCTTCCTCATACCAATCAAATTCTTGAATGTTTGATTCAGATACATCCCAAGCAACAAGGTGAGATTTAACCCCTAGTGGGACAAAAAAGGTCGAATGTTGTAATGCCTTAACAGAGTCCATATCTAAGTGGTCGTAGTGGTCATGAGAAATAAATACATAATCGATGGGTGGTAAATCTTCAATTTCATACGTATTCTCGTAAACAAAGGGTGAAGGACCTAAAAATAGGGGGTCGATATTATCAATTCCAAACACGGGATCAGTTAAAATCGATACGTTATTTGAATGGATAAGAATTGATGAATGACCAAACCAAGTTATGCTTATTTCTTCATATTCTAATGATATTTCTCGGAATTCTTGAGTCGGTAAAGGGATGTTAGGCGATCTGGTTCCATCTTCAACCATATATTTAGCAAGTGTTTCAAAAAACGAGCCTGAACCGACACTTGTTGTTTCTAAGTTATGGAACTTATCATCCTTGTAATGTAAAGAGTCATACGAACCGGGGTCACCGCCTACTTGGTCTGAGAAATTAAGGTAGAGTGATGCCGAGAGAAGAATAAAAACTACAGAAAAGGCTAGTAAAGTAGAAAACAATTTTACCTTTCTAATGAAACTTGGTTTTTCTCGATCGAACTCCTTCTTGGTGAAAAGAGCAGTTTTGGAAAGAATTAGAATAAAAATTCGAATGATAACCACTAATGCTATGAGATAATTTACTGGCTGGAAATTATTTTGGTACAACCATAGTAAAATAGACACAAAAACAAGTATTCTTCCGCCATTTCGTATAATCGGACGAAAACCTCCTTTGGAATTAGCCTCTACCACATATGACTCTCGTAAAGCGGTGATTTATTAGACTTACAATGTAATTGTATTAGAATGAATGAAAAGGAATCATTTGAAAATCATTGACCGTCTAATCAATACGAATATTAAGAAATACTCTTTCTTAATGATTTAAATCAAAAATTCACAGTACTGGGGGGTAATTGTCTCACTTCACTTGTATCATTGGGTAGGTGATTCATGCCGAATAAGTATTGAATAATTTACTTTCATTTAATTATAATCTCATCTGATGTGACTCATTATCAAGGAAATATTGCTGATAATTGCCCGCGCTAGAAATAGCATAAACTAGGTATTGCTAGTAACACTAGACCCCAACCGTCAATAGTAGTGGTTGATGGGACATGGATATGACAGAGTATAGCGCGTCGACCCGTATCAACTGGCTCAATACAATATTTCTTGTTTCAACACCAATTCTAGCAGTATTAGGAGCGGTTCTTCATTGGTCTTATTTTGGAGCCCCAGGATGGACTGAAGCGATACTATTCCTGTCGTTTTACTATGCATGTGGATTATCGATAACAGTTGGATACCACCGGCTATTTTCGCATCGTTCACATGAAGCATCATGGCCATTGGTTTTGTTTTATTCTATATTCGGCGCTGGAGCGTTCCAGAATTCAATAATTGAATGGTGTTCCGATCATCGTAATCATCACAAATCGACTGATTCTGATAAAGACCCATACTCTGTAACACGTGGATTCTGGTACTCTCACATGGGGTGGATAATGGGTGAAGAAGATAACTTTCAGAATGACTTTGCTAATGTCAAAGACTTAGAAGCAAGTAAGATTATCCGTTGGCAACACAGAAATATATTCCTAATTGGAGCATGCTCTGGAATATTTTTACCAACACTAATCGGATATTTGATTGGAGGAATTGCTACTGCAGTAGGTTGCTTGGTATGGGGTGGACTAGTTAGGCTAGTATTTGTCCACCATGGAACATTCCTTATCAACAGTGCAGCCCATATTTGGGGCACTCAACCATACTCTGAAGAGAACTCTAGCAAAGATTCATTCTGGCTAGCATTTCTCACATTTGGTGAGGGTTACCATAATTTCCACCACACCTTCCAAGCAGATTACAGAAATGGGCATAAATGGTATCATGTAGATCCAAGCAAATGGTGGATTAGTATTTTTAAGGTACTAGGCTTGAAATCTAACTTGAAGAAAACTCCAAAACATTCTATTGAGGTTGCTAAATTGGATATGCGATTCAAGAGAACAGCAAGTAAACTAACTTCCAAAAACATTGATATCAGTAGTTTTGAAAAAGAGGTTTCTAAGTATCGTGAATCTATGAGAGCGTGCCTTTTTGAGATTCATAAAGCCAAGAAAGAGTTGAAAAAGGCAATGAAAAGTCAAACTGATTCGATACGAGAAAAAATCGCTGAAATAAAGCAATCATATAATCAAATCAAGGAAGATCTGAAAGTGCTATTTACCGAAATGAATGCACAATATATGTCATTTGTTTGAAAGGCTAAACCCCTATTCGACAATACAAACCAGTTTGTATAAGTAAATCATTTAGGGGTTAGTATCATCAGTAATTGGTCACCCCACGCAGATATGGGACAACGTTATTCATCTGCCATTTTATTTGCCTTACTTATTTTAAGTGCAACGTTATCTGGGTGCTTTGGAAATGAAGAAGTCGAAGAAGAAGTTGTAATATACAACCCATTAGATGCATTATTTTCCTCTACTTCATGGTACCATTACCCTGGAGCAGTAAATGCTTCAAATGTTACTATTGGTTTTGATAACCTCACTGGAAATTCAACTCCATACCCTGTAGAGGGGACATACTTTGGAATTGGAGATACAACATTTGAACCAACTATTGGAGTCACCTCAACTGGAGGTATACACTATGCTTCCTTCGGTGGAGCAGGATCTGGAAGTATGGTATTTACTTCAATGGATCAAGGCCAAACATGGACTAATATGGGTCCATTTAATCCGGTTATTCCAACCATTGGACAAGTTCCTTCCTCAAACGATCCTTACATTTATGTCGATAAATGGACTGATCGTATTGTAAAGTTTGACATGCATGCATTGACGGCAATGTTCGTAGAATACTCAGATGATGATGGAAAAACATGGTCATTACCTTTTACTGCTGAAGGGTATTATACACCACAAGACCACCAGTCAATCGCTTCAATGCCAGATGTTGAAGGGATTGGATTTTATGACACAATCTATGTATTCTGTATCAATACAGGAAATTCAGCCGCAGGACCTCAATGCTCTCGGTCTCTTAATGGTGGTCAAACATGGGATGTTCAACAACCAGGTTATCCAATAGGAACTGCTCAATGCTCTGGATTACACGGCCACCTTGCTGGTTCAAATGATGGAGCAATATACCGAGGAAATCCGTCATGTGATGGTCCCGCAGTCTACCGTAGCATAGATGGTGGTACAGTTTGGACTGAACACACAATCACAACTACAGTGCCAATGCAAGATGGTTGGCATAGCCACGAAGTGGCTGTTGCAACAGATGAAGCAGGTAACTTATTTGCATCATGGATCAGTATAGACCAAATGCCTTGGATGGCATATTCACGTGACCAAGGAGATACATGGTCAGAACCGATGATGGTCGCACCACCTGGTGTTAATGAAACAGGATTCCCTACCATTTTTGCTGGCGATGAAGGTAGAGTAGTTGTCGGATATATCGGTGAAGGTGATGATAATGGTGGATGGAGCGGTTATATGTCGGTGATGACCGATGCATTTGCAGAAAACCCACTAATCACTACAGTTGCAGTAAATTCACCTAGTGACCCACTTGACATTACAGATGATTGTGGTAATGTACGCTGTGGAGGATTTGGAGACTTTATTGATGTTGAGTTGGATGATGAAGGAAGGCCATGGATTGCATTAGCTCATAATACAAATGGGGAACTTGGAATTGTTGGAACATATGTCACTGGACCTGCTCTCTTTGGAGAGTTGAGACAATTGACAGAGATCTCACCTGGTGGGCCTAGTACTCTTTGAATACGTTTTTAAAACATTATACAGATAGACTATTCACTTTCAATAGTGTATATTTCAATGATGAGGCTGAAATAAAATTACTCATTAGTTCAAATTAGTCCTAATCATATTCTTCGACGTAGTTTTTCCATCAAAGAATCAGCATTAGATAATTCCTGTAAGCCGTTTTCTATTTGTCCAACATCTAATGCATCTTTTGCTAATGCTATTGATTTTTCACAACTACGCCTATCATCATCATCAATTTTAATGAAAGCTACTTCACATTGGTTTCTCAATACCTTCCATTCATCCATCACGAATTGATACAATTCTTGGGCATCTTCGCTTGCTTTACCCTCTTTATCCAAGTCGGTAGTCATTCTATCTAGCAAGGTTGCAGCATGAGTCCACTGTTTATCTTCAGCGGCCTGATCAATTTCCTTTAGACGCACTTCCCAAGATTTCTTATCTTCTCGGTGTTCAAACCTCTTGGTAATTTTCTTTCTTTGCTTGAAAGCTCTTCTTACATCATCCATGGCACTTCTTTCTGCTTGGATTGTACGGACTACACCATCGGCAAGACCAGTTGCTTGGCTTGCATTTCCGGCATCCAAAGACTGTCTAGCAGAGTTTAATCGAACTTCCATATCTGCAGTATCTAATCCATCTGTTTGCTTCAATTGCTTTTCTGCTACTTTAATCGCTTCAGCAGCATGGGTTAATGCCCCATCGCCTGCAGCTAATTGGGCAGGTATTACAATGGCAAACTCAAACGCGGTTTTAGGAGATTCGGAATATAATTTCTTCTTTGCATCTGCTAGCATTTCATGGAGATGTTTGAAATTCTCCTCAGTTTTCCCATCCAGTTGGCGCTCTGCTTCTCCAATTGCCTTTTCGGCCTGACCCCACCATTCAATAATCTCTTTTGCACGCTTTTTAGCTTGACGAAAAAGCATCTCACCTTCTCGAAGAGAGCCTAGTTTAATTTCTCTAAGTCCCATATCATATGCCTTTCTTGGACGCTTTACAGTCGGAGCAATATCTTCTGCTTTTTCGACGAATGACTTAGCATCTTCCAGAACTGCTTCAACATCATCTGCCAGAGATAATGAACGTTCAATGTCTTCTTCAGCATCATTCAGTAAACGCATCCCTAGTTCAGGATCTACATGTCCCTCTTCTCCAGCAGTCATGACAAGGCTCGATGCTTGGTCGACAGCGGAACCCTGTGATTTCAATTCAAGTAATCGAAGTTCAATCTTATCTAATCTCTTTTGGAACTTCTTTCTTAGTAATCGTTGATCATCCCCAACCATCCAGATATATACGGTACTAGAGATTGCTAGAATGATAATAATCATACTAGCATACCAGATCATTGACGCCGGTTCTGCGATATTTCCGAGAAATAATGAGATTGCTGCAAGGCTGCCAACTCCTGTCATTAAAGATCTGAACCTTAATACATCTAGTCCACCATCCAATATCTTCTTTGAGCAATAGAAACAGATGTATGCGACAATTGAAATCAATACTACGCCAATATTGGCCGAATTTGAATCAGAAGAAATATTCTGTGCCGCAATAATAAGTAAAACAGGCCATGCAATACTTGCAGAAGCACCAATTCTAGTTCTTGCACGTGGATTGGATAATCCAACATCTTGTACCAATAAGCCCCATGCCAAAATCAGTAATGGTAAGCCTAAATCTGAAAATAGGCCAGATTCACCCTTGATTGCAGAAGAGAGATTTGGCCATACCAGCCAAATAGCCCCAGAAAGAATGAGAAGTGCAGAAATACCAGTTAACGATTCTATTCGTTGTTGCCTTTGCTTGATGGCGGCTTGTATTGCAGTTTCCACATCCGCCCACTCATCCATGTTGCGCGACTTTCACACTAATCAATAACTATGTCCCTTTATGCATTGAATTTAATCGATTCTAACATTAACTTTCAACGGTAATGTTCATGGGAGTCTTGCTCCCGTTGGATGGAAGAGGGGAGCAGATGGCAGGACTCATTACCATGGACGATTTGACAAATGAAGAGATTCTAAACATCTTAGATGATGCAGAGAGATTGTTGCCAGTGGCTAAAGGTAAGATGTATCTACCATTATTACAAGGTCGAATTCTAGGAAACTTATTCTTTGAACCAAGCACTAGGACTAGAATGTCTTTTGAGACTGCAATGAAGCGATTGGGAGGCGATGTAGTCAACCTTGGAGATGTTAAAACATCGTCTGTAGTCAAAGGCGAAACACTTTTTGATACTATCCAAATGGTAGATGGTTACACTGATATTATTGCTATGCGTCATCCTAGGCAAGGGGCAGCACAATACGCTCAAGACTCTGCTTCAGTACCAATTCTTAACGGCGGAGATGGCGCTGGTCATCATCCAACACAAACAATGTTAGATTTATTCACAATTAGGCAAGCACATGGTAAATTGGATGGATTGAAGGTAGTTATGGCGGGTGATTTACGTTATGGCCGTACTGTCCACTCTCTGTCTCATGCATTGAATAGATTTGGTTGTGAATTAATTTTTGCAAGCCCAGAGTTATTGAAAATGCCCACTGAGATTATTTCAGATCTTAACGCCCATGGAGCTAAAATCACAGAAACTGAGGACTTATATTCGATGATTACAGATGCAGATGTTGTATACATGACAAGAATACAGAAGGAAAGGTTCTCTGATGAGGATGAATATACTAGATGTGCTGGGGCATACAAATTACATGCCGATCACCTTGCAGATGTTAAAGCAAATATGATTATCATGCATCCACTTCCTAGAGTTGATGAGATAGACCCTTCAGTTGATTCAACACGGCATGCTAGATATTTTGAACAGGCCTTCAATGGAGTAGTTGCTAGAATGGCATTATTGTGTAAGTTACTTGGCGTAGCGATCCCCGAAGATCTTGAAAAAGTTGGAGGTGAATTATAATGTCAAATGAGCATAGTATGCGCAGAGTAACTGCTATCAGAAATGGTACAGTAATAGATCATATTCCACATGGTCAGGCGTTGAGGGTCTTGGAAATGCTTGGAATTATCGGATTGACATCAGTACCGGTATCACTGGTGATGAACGTCCCCTCTAAGAAAATCGGGGCAAAAGATATCATAAAAGTAGAAGATAGAGAATTGACTCAAGGAGAATTAGATCGTCTGGCACTTGTTGCACCTGATGCTCGTGTGGCCATAATCCGAGCTTATTCGGTTGCAGAGAAACTAACCATTAATCTTGGCGATGAAGTTACAAATGTAGTCAGATGTATTATGTCAAACTGTATTACAGCCAACTTAAGAGAGCCCTTGCCTCATAGACTGAAAGTAGTTTCTAAAGACCCGTTAGAATTGAGATGCCACTATTGTGGAAGGCCTCAAGATCTTGATGAATTAGCTAATAATGTTCTTTGAGATTCTAATCTGGCCGCTAATTGGTCGATTTAACTAAACTGAAGGGGCAAACCTTAGATTAAGTCAAATGTTCGTACTATCATGGATGAAGTATTGACAGTCGATGTACATAGTAATCGAACTACAGCGGCAAGTATTGCGATTGTATCTGTTGTAGTATATCTGGCAATGATAAATTTACAATCTATTCTAATGCCTTTGGCCATTGCAATTCTACTTTATTTCATGATTAAACCCCCAGAGCAGATGATTTACAGCAAAGTTGGCAATCGTTTTGTATCCTATGGCACAGTCCTAGTAACTGGTATTCTGGTAGTTTATTTGATATCGATATTCCTTTATGGTAATCTATCTCAATTTATTGAAGAAATACCTGAGATCACCAGCGCTTTTGAAGAAAAGCGACAAAAGTATGCTGATACAAACTTATACGGCCTAGAAGCGATATTTTCTGATTCAGATATTGTTTCAGATGTTGCCTCTCCAGCTAATATTGAAACTTTTGTAATTGCCATCCTTGGCTCTCTAGGTGGCTTTTTAGGCACGATGAGTACTGTGATAATCTTCTTACTATTTATCGTGTTAGAAGAGCACACAATTGCTCAAAGATTTAATTCAGCATTCCCAGATTCTTATGGCCGTGCTAAGAATATTGTTAACCAATCTACCGAATCAATCACGGCTTATGTTGTATCTAAAGTAACTTGTAGTGCAGGCCAAGCCTTCATTATGACAATAATAATTTCACCAATTGGTTTTGACTTACCTGGATGGTTTTTATTTGGAATTTTATGTTTCTTACTAGATTTCATTCCAATTCTTGGGGCTTTATTTGCGACAATTCCACCAGTAATAATTGGATTTATCATGCTTGAACCGATTTCCGCTTTACTGATGTTAGCAATGTTAATTGGTAATCAGCAAGTATTTGGCTCCTTTATTGAACCTAATCTTTCAGGCGCAAAAATAGGTATCTCGCCATTTGTTCTCTTGATTACAGTTATGCTATTTGCTCAAGTATGGGGCATAGCTGGTGCGATTATAGGAGCACCAATTATCATAATTGTACGCTTGGTACTAGATGAAAATGAACTTACTAGGCCAATTGCTATGATGATGGCTAATAGTGCCGAAGAAGAATAACTCAAACGTTATCATCACAATTAGGTTTAGCGTATCCGATTCAGTGGTACGATTAATTTAAAAACAAGCCTTCATTGCCTAAATCGTGTCAATCATAGCAGCATATAATGAAGCCTGGGATAATGGAGATGTCGGTGCACTAGCAGATATCATTCACGATGAATTTATCTTTAATCCACATATTGGAGGAGTTACAATGGGTAAATCCGATATTATGGGATTTGCAGGAAATAATGCAGCCACTTCCGATGGTAATAGAATTCTATTTGAAAATTCTGAAGTTGGAGTAGCTCACTCTGTAGTACACTTTTCTAATGGTTCAACATCTGAAGCAGTACTATCTTTTATGAGATTCAAAGATGGAAAGATTGTTTCAATGGAAACCGGAGCAACTCCACTTTCTGATGACTACAAGTTAGTCGGTAGTGAGTGAACTTCCTCAGTTGTCAAGTACTTGCTTGACCATGGCACGCATTTCACATGCCTTACATTGATCGTTTGATGTCATTGAAGAACAAACAGGACACTCTTTTGGTGGACTTGGTCTAGACTGATGACCTCCAAGTTCGATGATTTGGTCTCTTAACTCTTTGATATTATCAGCCATTCGTAAAAGTCCATGTCTAGTCCCTGGGACATCTGCTTCCATCTGTGCAACTATTTCCCTGTTCCTCCATCTTAGAGCACCTCTTGCATGAGGGCATTCTTCATGGTGAATTGGTAATTTCCGATGAACTGCATATAGGTGGACTTCTTGCTCAGGAATCCACCTCAATGGTACGATTCTTGGTGGCATGCCATCTATTGGAGTACTGGTGTGGGGTGCTAGCCTTAGTGTTCGCTCCATATCTCCATTTGACATATTCATCAAAACAGTCTGAGCCATATCATCGAGATTATGCCCCAGTGCCATAATATCAGCATTTACTTTAGCAGCAAGATGATTTATTCCTTGTCGCCTAAATACTCCACAATAGGAACATGGAATCCGAGGTGCTTTTTTGTCATTTGCAACCATTCCAGGTATCAATTGAGCAACTTTATCCATTTCTTCGAAACCTAATTCGGGATAGGATATAGTTATGAATTCGACACCTAACTTTTCACATAATTCTTGAGCGCAAATCAATGATGGAGGTCTGTATCCTTCAATTCCTTCATCAACCGTTCCAGCCACAATGGTGACATCGGACCTCACTCCCAAAATGTCAACTAGGCTATCTAGGAGTACTGCGGAGTCTTTGCCTCCAGAGATTGCTACAAAAATAGTGGTGTGTTTACCCTTTACCAATTTTAATTGTTTTCTTAATTCTTTGGCTATTTTTTTACGTATGGATTTCGCCATGTGTTGGCCACATAAAATGCGACCGGAATATGCTTGTTCTAGCAAAGCCGGCTTATCACAACTATCGCAAACCGGTATTTCGATTTCCATAGGCTTCCCAACAAACCGATGCCAGCGCTTCATAGGTTTGAGGTCACCGATTAATTTTCCAATTGAAAATTTAAATTTTATATTGAAAAATCAGAGTATTATCATAGTGAGTTGGTGCATGATTCACATAATTTATGGTACTGTAAAGCGCGGAAAATATACACAATTCAATACTCCGCGTACTACATTTTCAAATATTCAGTTGGATATTTGATTTTACTTAGCAAATCCCCCTTGGGGGGGATATTAACGCAAAACTTCTTGAAGCCTACAACGGTGAGGATTTGTTTGAGCGGCTATGTTGCAACGAGTTTTAGCGGGTTTGACAACCATCGAGGGTGTCCAACAAGCTATGCTAATCGACAATAAAGGTCACTTGATGGCTTGTGTGGGTGATGAAGGCCAAATGCCTCCATTAGAAACAGCCACGGAAATAACCACACTAGCTCTAGAGACATGTTCGGCTTTAGCAATAGGGCAGTTATATGAGGTATGGTGCGAGGGCGATTCACGTATGATGATCGATATGGCAGGACCTGACAGAATAGTCGTACTATGTGGCAAAGAAGGCCGGCTTGCTCGCTGGCGTCATGCCTTAGACCGTGATCGTCGTATTTTAGCGACAACCCCCCAGATGTGATAATTATGTTTGATTTACCCAAGGGAATGCCCGTAGATGAAGAAATTGAAGTTTCAGATGGTTCAATACAACCATTTGCTCATGGTGCGATTAGTACTTGGATCGGTAAGAGGAAAACTCCTGCCGGGCATAGAATTATTCGAGCTGGAAGGATAGTTGGCTGGATTTCTGAAAGTAAGAAAGCATCTGAACTACTCGGCGGAAACAAAGCAAAAGCCCGTTTGGAAGAGATTGAAGCAGAAGGATTGTGTACTTTTATTGCTACCAGTTATTCATTGGCTGGTTTGGGAAGTGTTGCAGAAATTATTCCTGAGGCATTTGTACATCCAGCAGATAGCCAAGGATTAATGCCGCGCGGAGATTCAGTAGAACGGTTACTATCTAGAGATCTATCATCAGTATTGGTAAAATTAGTTGAAAACGTTACAGTAAGAGGGGCGATTGCAGTTGATGCAGGAATGCTAATAGATTCTGCTGGTGAGTTGCCAACCGATGCCGAAACATTGGCAAGAGAGGTTGGAAAAACTCTAGACAGCCGTGAACAATTATCATCCAGCCTCGGATTTTCTGCAAGTGGCCATTGGACACTTCACACTGGAGATGGTGCCTTATTACTAGCACAGACTGGAGAAATAGCCATTGCTGTTTGGACTGAAGCCAATGCAGACCATACAAGGATAGTCAGTTCTGCAGCATCAGCATTAGATGGAGAAATTCCAGCCACTGGCGGTATAGGGCAAGCCTTACCAGAAGGATTTGTATTAAGGGAAGGAAAGGGTGGAGGTGACGCAGTTCTTTCAATGCTCAGCGATGCAATAAAGGAAGAAGTAACTGGGCATATTCAAGCAGGTAAATCGTCTAAAGCAGTATCTCTCGTATTGGCAAAAGGAATTCCAATTGCCTTGTATGCACCATCTTGCAAGTCATTTGAGGAAGCAGTGATTGGACTTACAGAAGCAAAGCGAATAATGAGATTACATCGTCTGCCAGCAGGTACAATAGTTTCCCGAGAATCTGGAACTATAGAGGATTTCTCAATGGCTTATTTCAGAGACTTATTGGCGACAGTAAGGACTCGATCAGAGAGCAGAAGAGCTAATTTGAAAAATAAGTTAGATGAATTGATTGGTTTTGAGATTGGTATGGAAGATTTCCGTCAACAGCGAAATAAATCTAAATTCAAAGAAACAGTTGATGTGACTAGTAAGGGACTATCGCAAATCGAAGTTACCCCAATGCCTGGAATAGATGCTGGTTTGAGGAGACGTTTAGAATCTGCAGAATTAAGAATCGATGAACTAAATAAGGAAAAAGCAGTACTCAACTCCAAATTAAATGAATCTGATGCATCCCGTAAAGCAGCAGATATTCGTTCAAGAGAGGCAACAGAGACAAGAAACATGCAAGTTGAAAAGGTTGAGAATGTAAATTCAGAAATTAATTCAATGCAAATTGAATTAGCTGAAGCAAGGAATCGATGTGAAGATGCTGAATTGAGGGCCGAAAGATTAGTCAAGAGAGTCAATGCTTTAGAACATCAAATCAGTGAACGTGCTGCAGAATTGGCTAAAGCACTTGGGGAATCAGGTTCTAGTGAGCAATTGCGACAATCGATTGAAGAACTTGCGCTAAAGGAAGCAGGACTGAATGCAGAATTAAATTCAGCAAGTGAAAATCTTTCAACCATAAGGCAACAATTAGAGGATGATGAAAGAAGATTAAGAGTCCTACAAGAACAGGTTTCTGTGACCAGAGAACGTCATGCAAGAGCCCAATCTGAAGCAATGTTGGAAGAAGAGAAAATAAAAACTAGTCGAGCAGAACTCGAGGTTTTAGATTCTGAGTCTAAGGTATCAAGGCGTAGAGCAGAAGAGGAGAGACTCCGTCTTAACACCGATGAATCACGTCATGCACAAATCCAAGCAGAACTTCGAGAATTAATGCAGGAGAGAAGAACCCTGCTTAGAGAACTAGGGGACTTAGGTGCCAAGAGAGGTCATTCGGAAGCAGAGTTATCAGCACTTGTTGATAAAGCAGAGCAACTTTCACAAGCACATGAAGAAGCCTTGGCAGATATACATGAGGCCGACAGAATAAGGGCGAGATTAGCCGAAGAGCCATTAGCACAAGCTTTACTGGATGATGCATCGACCTTTGATGGACTTGCTCCAGTACTTGACCGCCTTGAACGCTCTAGAAGTCTTGGCTACTCAGTGACTCTATTGGATAGGGCTGTTGAAAGAGCCTTACAGGTAATTAAGACGACTGTAGATCATGTTGCAGCAACTCCACGCTACCTATTATCTAGTGAAGTAATGGAATTATTGGAACGGCAAGTACCTCAAACTGCAGGAGCGGTTAGAGGTTTGTCAAGATGGTCTGTACAGCAACGACTTGAACATCAATTAGGTGAAACAGTTGGAAACTTAGTAATCGACTTAGAAAGGTTACTGGAAGATTATGATCGTTCTATCACTATGCTTCGCCGTCTAAGAAATGTCCTTGAACAATTGGTTAGACTTGGCGCTCCACCACATGAGGTTGAGACCTTGATGTCCAATTGTAATCGTCCTGAATCATTACCTCATATTGCACAAGCCACTCGCAAATTAATTCAAGTTGCACTGGATGATATCTATCTTGAAGCAGATCAAAGAGATGCTGGAGAAGCAATTTCATTAGAAGAAACAGCAAGAGTGCTCGAAGAACTGATAACTCAACTAGATGCATCAGGATTAGCGAGTGGTATTCCTCAAGGTTTACTTTGGGACTTCCAGAGAGATGGATTGTTGCCTTATGAAAGAGAAACAATAGACCCTGTACAAAAGACACCTATCGATGAGCAAATGGTACAACATATGGAATCTAATTTAACAGGTGATGTAATCTTTTCAGAGTCAGAGGATATAGTGGAAATTGATAAAGAAGGTTGGGAGACATTAGACCTTCCAGAAGATGAAGATAATTCAGACTTTGTAGAAACAACCCCTCAATTAGAAAAAACGCTACTTAATGATGATGATGAAAGAGCAGCACTAGAAGCAGAATTGGCGAGGATAGATGCATCTTGGGATCATCGAACAGAACCTAATGAGATAAAAGAAGATGATGCTCTAAAGAATTTAGAATCTAAATTATCCGACTTAGACATGTAGGTTTTACTATGAGTAATGAAGTATCCACGACTTTAGCTGGTCGTAATGAAGAGGCTGGCAAAAACTATCCTATGGTTGTAGAAAAAGTGACATTGCTTGGGGCAATTATCACCTACATTTTTACATTTCAATATATCTTTGGACAATTTGATACAGAATGGATTGGGGCTGTATTTATATTTACAGTATATCCTTTTACCCTATTTTTCATCATAGATATGATTGGAAGATTAATCCAAAAGATGCATAATGATGCATAATCAAATTTCAATAAACTCTTTTTCAGTGCTTATTGGTTCTTGAGGCGTTTTTAGATTATAGATGAATCCCCAAATTCTTTGCCAAGGAATTAGGAAACGGAATAGTGCCATTATTGAAAGGAACATAACTGCAGATATTACCAATCCATAAGTGAGAGATAATTCAATCGATTCAGAGACCTGTCCTGCCCATTGGCTGCCAGTAGAATTACTAACTATGCCTAGTAATACACTATGGAATCCTAATGCTACCATCGTTGCAACTCCGGTAAGTCCAAGGAATCCAAAGGTATGCTTTAGATGCGTATTTAGCATATTATCCATCTGTCTTACGTACTCAGGGTCTCTCTTGCATGATTCAGGTAATCTAAAAGCATACTCTAAATAGCGGATTACTCCAAATGCAGATTCTTGGAACACTAAAATCAATACCGCAATGAGGATTAAATCTAATTGTTCATTGGTTACCAACTTCAAACCAAAAATTCCAATTGTTGGTGCTGAAACTTGTGATTCTAAAGTTGCTAAAACACCTCCATATTCACCTAATTGAGCTTTGATAAGCGGGAATGTCAAAATTGCATGAATTCCTAAAAACAGTAGAGTAAATCCTATTGCCCAAGCAATAGAACGTCTTGAAAGACCCCATATACCTCGTGAACCCATAATCACAGGTAGTAGATATACGGACATAATCAATAACGACATAATCATCAATAGTGGCCATTCAAGGGTTTCAAGTTCACTATTATCTGGTAATCTTAAATCGAAAGAGAACAACATACCGGTCAGCCATGAAAAGATAAGGCGTCCAACTAATAGTGTAATTAACGTTATAATGAACCCTAATTTAATGCGTTGTTGAATAGTTGGAGTTTGAAATGCGATAAGAGCCATTAATCCTCCAATAATTAATCCAATGGCCAGTGGTACAAAGAATCTAGAAATCCCAGTACGATCTTCACCTGTAAACCAGTCATTTAGGGGTAATTGATCTCCTATGAGTAATTCGATTGAATCAAATAAAATGGTATGATCAATAGATCCAACAACATATGTTGATACAACCTCTAAGTACATGCCGATAAGAGCAACTGTTGCAATAACTTGTAAAGCAATAATTTGCCATTGCTGTCTTAGAGTTTTCAAGTGTAAAGTACGCGGATTAGAGTTTCCAGTGAGTGTAACATCACTTTGTAATCCTACATCATCTGCCATTTTAGTACCCCCTTGATTGCATCAATGCTTGTGAAAGATCCATATCTGGCATCCAGTCAATAACCTGAGCCCCAGAACCAGCTAATGTAGTCAACCTATTCTGCCTCTCTAATTTCAAAACTTCATATGACATACGTGGAATTCTACTAACCAGTCTTTCAAAATCAATACTTGAAGGTGATAATACAGTTACTTCATGGCCTCTTCCAACCAAATCTCTAACCGCTGCTGGAACAGTTCCGTCTCCTTCACATGAAGAAATAATGAATACTGGACTGCCTCTACTAAATCGGCCACTAAGTGAATTAGTCACTGCTTGAAGTGGCATCTCGCCCTTTGCAGTTACACCCGAAAGAGCACTTAGAATCTTGAAATATTGCTTATCTCCAGTATCCGGTGGTAGATATGATAACTTTTCATCATAAATGGCCAGTGCTACAGAATCTCTTCTCTTGAGGAAAAAGGCTGCTAGACTAGCAGCCGACACAGTTCCCATCTCCAATGGGTTTTTCAAAACAGTTCCAATTCTTGAGATGTCCCGGCTATCGATTATCAAATATAAGTCTGTAACAGCATCCCGACATTTTTCATTTACCATCAACTCTCCAGTACGTGCATAGGCTTTCCAATTGATATTCTTGAAAGGATCGCCAGGTACATATTCTCTAAGAGAATAGAATTCAGAACCTTGTCCTGGAGTTCGTAGAGTAGTTGCACCTGTATACATCTTTGGAGTGCGAGAACGTAAGAATGCATCTTCAATTTCTTTGATTTGAGGGAAGATGACGATATCACTATGATGGTCGACAAACATTTCATCGACTCCTAAATTGAATGTATTTCTCGAACGCAGTGAAACAGGGCCTATTGAATAATGACCTCTTAGTGGACAACGTAGGACATATCTGATCCTTGCACTTTCACCAGGACTCAAATTTAATCTCATATGATTCAATCCACTTCTCAACTTCATTTCATGAGGAATATTATCGTAAACTTCTAGCAGTTGAGTTTTCCGATTTGAACGATTAGTAATCACTAGTTCGACGTATAAGTCATCACCTTTGTACAGATTATCAGCAGATAGTGTACGTTGAACTTCAACATCCCCGTGCCCTGAGATCCATGAATTAACCACAATGAATGCGATTAGTGCTAAACCAAGAATCATCATCTGGTTATTAGAAATCATCATACCGATCAGTATTAGAGCAACGCCTCCAGTAAAAGTGAAGGCTGCTTTACGAGTCCACATATTTTTCACCTCACTTGCGTCCCCACGACTTGATTCTCTTAACTACAGAAACGGTCTGCTCCAATGAATATTTACTTGGCTCAATAGCAAATTTAGCAAGTACTGGGTCACTGATCAATGCGACCAATTCTCTAGCAGGCATGGCATGGAATTCATCCCGAGTCAATCCATTTTGGTTTCTAACCTTGGATAAGAATACCTGTCGTATCTTTTCTGTTTTGGAATAGTATGGGTAGCGATTAGCATCACCAAATCCATAATAGATAATTGAGAATACATGTCTCCATTGGTCAGGGTCCTTTTTCTTGATAAGTACTGCTTCAAACGCAATAAATAGTATCAGGAATAACACAAGCATAGCTAAACCTTCACCAGTGAAGTATACAAGCAAAAAGTAAATTGTATTGTATGAATCGGCGAAAATAGCATTTTGCGGATGTCTTGATTCATCGAATATCACCATTGCATTTTCAGAAGGTTGTGTATTCTCTTCCTCTAGGCTAGTCATAAGTGCTTCAGAAATTAAATCCAAAGCCCATTTGCGATTATCATTTTCAGGAATCAATGTGTCGGTATCTCCATATTTACCTTCAGCAAAACCTTGATAGTCATACATTGCATTGATTAAAGGTGAACCATCAGCGACAAAAATTACTCTTCCTCCTTCATTTGGATTACAAGTGACCTTTGCACATGCTTCTATACTTAGATTGAATTTTCCATAAAGGTCAGGTGTTTCATCATTCCGTCCATCAATCTTACCATCACCATTGACATCGATACTAGCTTCATTACTGGTCACTGCTCTAATCGACAATTCGGATAAAGGGTTTTGATTGGTAGGAATTAATTCGAGGGAAGTAATATTGTTTAGTAATACTCTATATGTTCCATTATACGATATTTCGCCATCAGACCAATGATGTGAACAGACTCCAGCTTCTTCCAAAGTCATACTTTGACCATCGATTAATGCACATGGATGGGCACTTAGAGGGGAGTCAATATCTGCCCATCTCTCATGTGTCGATAATGTGTCAACATCTATTTCACTACCATTCATGCTACAGGGCGTAGATTGAACACACATCCACACATAGTTATAATTCAAACTTGGAGCATATGTTGTATCAAATAATTGATATCCACTGTACCTTACCCCAAATGCCTCAGCAATCGTGCCAGCAAATCCATAATCCTCAAGAATTATTGCAGTGCCTCCATTTTCGACAAATTCTACAATCGCATTAATTTCAGACGGTGAATAACCATCTTCCGATCCGATTGTGATAAAGCCATCATCATCAAATTGTGGTAATGAGAGGGTATCTCGCTCAACTCCTGCAACGATATATGTAGTATTTCTTGGGTCTTCAATATCGGCAAGAAGTAGAGGGCTACTGACCAAAGAACGGGTTTCAATACCCATATCTTTGATATCTTGGCGAAATGCTGACATGTCATTCCAATCATCATCATAGGCAGATAACTGATTGGTGTTCGAGAGGTTGACGAAATTACTTAAAATCATCAATAAAAGTACTCCCATGACAGACCAAAAGGCTGCCTGTAGGCCGAACCTACGATAATTAAGAGTTCTCCAATCCGCCATCTTGCCACCTACTAGAACATAATTCCGACAATACACGCATCACACTTGGTTTAGAAGGTTGTCTTTCATTGACGAAATAATGCTCATAGGATATCACTATGATTTTACCTAATTCAAATAGATTTCATTTCTTCAAATGAACTTTTTTAGCAAATCTAGAAACATCTTCAACAGGGATACGAACTTGTCCTTCATCGCAATCCCACGGTAGTAGTGTTGGATTTAGATCTACTTCGAGTGTTACAACTATTGTTGTTATAGAACCAGACTGGACATCAAAAACCATATCAGTTAAATGACCTAGTTTTTCATTATGTGAGTCAACAACTTCTCTTCCAATTAGTTCTTTAGCAAAAATAGCCATACTAATTAACTCCAGTATATTCCATGTAGGATGTATTCATAACTTCAATGCGTCGCTTCAATAACTCCAAATCACATGGTTTCCATTCCATGACCAAAGTCACGAGAACGTTTGATATTCGACATTCCAGAGGTAAGTCTAGTTTCCATCTTTTGATAGTATTCAAGCATCTCAGGAGTTACTGTTGGCCTTACACGGTTAATGGCTTCTTCAAAGTGAGTCTTTGTGACCTTCTTTTTATTGGCTCGCATACAAATCAGTGCAGCTTCTCGGCATACTGCTTCTATATCTGCACCTGTAAAACCATCTAAACCGCCTAGAATATCTTTAATTGAAAACTTGGATAATGGCATTCCTTGGCAATGAATATTGAAGATTGCCTCTCTAGCAACTATGTCCGGTGGTGGGACATGTAAAACTCTCTCAAATCTACCGCTTCTAAGTAGTGCAGGATCAATCATCTCGGGTCGGTTGGTTGCTGCAACAACTATTACTCCATCCAGTGATTCAACTCCATCCATACTAGCCAGTAATTGGTTTACTACTCGATTAGAGACATCACTGCCCTCGGTCGAAGACGAAGATCGCATACTCGCAATAGATTCAAATTCATCTAGGAAGATGATTGAAGGCGAAGATTGCTTCGCTTTCTTGAATATCTCTCTTACAGCACGTTCAGATTCACCGACCCATTTGGAAATCATCTCTGGTCCTTTGATGCTTATGAAATTAGCCTGTGCTTCATTTGCAATAGCCTTAGCAAGTAACGTTTTTCCAGTCCCAGGTGCGCCGAATAGTAAAATACCTCGTGGTGGTTTAATACCAAAGTGCTCAAATAATTCCGGTTTGGTTAAAGGCCATTCAACTGATTCTTTCAGTCTATCCTTTACCTCTTGTAAACCACCGATTTCACTCCATGTTACTTTAGGAACTTCTACGTATATCTCTCTAAGAGCAGATGGTTCGATATCTTTTATTGCATGCTTGAAATCGGCCATACAAACTTCCATTTTTTCTAAGACATCTGGAGGGATAGTATCATCTTCTAAATCAATTTCCGGAAGATATCTACGTAATGACTTCATTGCAGCCTCTCTCACCAATGCTGCTAAATCAGCACCAACGAAACCATATGTATTATCTAAAATCCAGGTGATTTCAAAATCATCAGAAATCGGCATTTGTCGAGTATGAACATCCATTATCTCACTTCTTCCATCTCGGTCTGGTACTCCGATTTCTATTTCTCTATCAAAACGTCCAGGTCTTCTAAGAGCCGGATCTAAGGCATCTCTACGATTTGTTGCTCCAATTACTACGACATTATCTCGTCCTTGCATTCCGTCCATCAAAGTTAGCATCTGGGCAACAACTCTTCGTTCAACCTCTCCGCTAACATCTTCTCTCTTAGGACATATTGAGTCGATTTCATCGATGAATATTATGGCAGGTGAATTTTCACTTGCCTCATCAAAGATTTCACGTAATTGTTTTTCGGATTCACCATAGTACTTACTAATTATTTCCGGTCCATTGATACTCTTGAAGTGAGCATTAGTCTCTGTAGCAACGGCCTTAGCAATCATTGTTTTTCCTGTTCCGGGTGGACCGTGTAGTAGAACTCCTCTCGGTGGGTCTATACCCAGTCTGCGGAATAGTTCAGGATGTTTTAATGGAAGCTCAATCATTTCACGAACTTTCTGTAATTGTTGTCCAATTCCGCCAACGTCTTCATATGTTATGCCTTCTGATTGCCCGACATCTTCCTCATCAATCGCTTCATCTTTGATGATGATATCCGTATCTTTAGTGACTTTAACCACACCTTTTGGAGTTGTTTGAACAACCGCAAAGGGAAGTGCTTCAGCAAATAAGGTCATTCCAGGGATAAATATTCTATCTCCTTGAACAACAGGCCTATTGGATAGCCCTCTGCGAGCAAAGCCTTCTATTCCCGGTCCGAATTTGACTTTTTGTTTATTTGCCATAACGGGGGAAATGATCAACTTTGTACATTCGATGGCGTCAACTTTGCTAACTAACACCTTGTCTCTCAAACTGACACCTGCATTTTTCCTAATAATTCCATCAATTCTAATTATTGACATTTTATTATCTTCTGGCCTACTGCGCCAATATATTGCGGCTGTAGAGCGTTTATCGCCTTTGATCATAACGATGTCGCCAGGCTTCAGATCAAGTCCACAGTCCCCCGATATTCTGGCACGGCCATGGCCTACATCAGATGGGATTGATTTTTCAACGGTTAGGGAAATATTCTCGTCTTCTCCAGTCATGGGTCTCACTCTCTTGTTACAGTTGGCCGAGGGTTTCTAAATAATACAGTCGGACAATCTGCTCCATACATTGTTATTATCGACCTATCTTAAACCCTACCAAAAAAAAACTTTCAATTTACTAAACATTTACAACCATTATGTTCAAGAGAGGGTCTTGATTGGGTCGAACATGGTTCATGTATTGGAAGCCGGCCTAGAATTTCTTGAAAATAATAATCCACATGGTAAACCATGTGTGAAAGGATATAACATTATCAATGGGCAATTGAAAAAAGCCAGTGATGGTGGTACTTTTGAATCGATTAATCCAGCAATCCTTACAGATCACCTCGGAACATTCCCACTTTCTACCAAGGATGATGTCAATGCTGCATTAGATGCTGCACATGCTGCATTCCCCGCTTGGGCGGCCACACCAGCACCTACAAGAGGGCAAATAATTGGAAACATGGGCCGTCTATTGATGGAACACAAAGATGCAATAGTGGCTTTGGAAACTAGAGAAATCGGCAAGACTTTGAAAGAATCTGCTGGTTCGGTTCAAGAGGCAATAGACACATGTCTGTTTTTCCAGTCAGAAGGTCGTCGACTATATGGTCAAACAGTTAATTCCGAATTACCAGACAAAGAATTATTCACATATCGCCGACCATTAGGTGTCTGCGGAATTATCAATGCCTGTAATTTCCCTGCAGCAGTACCATTCTGGAAGATGATTCCAGCTATCATGTGTGGTAATACATGCGTATGGAAGAGTCCTCAGGATGCACCTCTACTTTCTTTTGCTTTAGCAAGAATCATGCATGAATCTGGTTTACCGGATGGTGTAATAAATCTAGTTCATGGCAAGGGTAGTGGCGCAGGGCAACATCTAGTCGATGCTGTCGATGAAGGAAGAGTCAACAAAATATCGTTCACAGGTTCTACTGAAGTCGGAAAGATGATTGGAGAAGTATGTGGTAGAAATCTAGTATCTTGTTCACTTGAACTAGGTGGTAAAAACCCATTGGTAGTAATGCCTAGTGCAGATATCAATAACGCTGTAGAAGGTGCTTATTGGGGCGCATTTGGAACTGCTGGTCAAAGATGTACTTCTTTAGGGAACCTCATTATTCACAAGGATATTTATGATGACTTTATGGATAAATTCATGGCTAAGGTCGAACAGACAAAAATTGGGGATTCTTTGCATCATGATGGTGTACTATATGGTCCAATGTTATCCGAAAAGTATGCAAAAGATTTCCTTTTAGATATCGAAATGTGTAAGTCGTCAGGGGCTACACAAATATGGGGTAAAGGTAGAATTTCTAGCGATAATAAACCGAAGCACTTCCAAGGACATGCCGAGGACGGAGTATACATGTGGCCGCACGTTTTCGTAGATGTAACAGAAGACATGCAATGTTTCCACGATGAAGTATTTGGACCAGCAGTAACAATTTGTAAAGCAGATGATTTTGATCATGCTCTTCATCTTGCTAATGCAAGCCCATACGGATTATCAAGTGCAATTTACACCAATGATCGTTTAGAAGCATACCGGTATAAGACCGGAATTAAGGCTGGAATGACTGGAATCAATAATAGTACAACAGGTGCAGAAGCTCACTTGCCTTTCGGAGGAGTAAAGGGTTCAGGTAACGGCACTAGAGAATCCGGAATATGGGTAATTGAAGCATATTCTTATTGGCATGCAGTCAATGATGAATTATCTGGGAAATTACAATTGGCACAGATGGATGTTGAAGAAGTTGAGATGGTTGAGGCCGACGTCGACTGGTCACAACTTGCCTGATAGTCTAATTTCAATCCATATTAGTGGAAGGAAAATACTAGAGTTCAAATATCAAAAAATGCCCCTCTATATTTATGGGAGTTGTAACTCCTATATTCTCCGGGTGAATAGACATGGTTTCGATTTTTCTAATCAACGAAGAAAACCATTTAACCCATGCTGCTAAATTGGAAAAGGCCTATCTCGAATGTGAGTATATTGCTAAGAATGCTTCTAGTACCTTTTACCGTTCTTTCCGTCATCTACCTTCAGTAAAAAGAAAAGCAGTTAATGCATTGTATGCATTTTGCCGAAGGGTCGATGACATCGTCGATGGAGATTGGTTACCAAATATTGATTTAAGTTATCTCAATGCTGCTGCAGAAGAAAGAAGCCTTGTTCTTTCTTTACAACATCAATCAAAACCTGCTAATTTCGAACCAGGGCATACAAATAGAGTCAAAGCCTTGCTTTGGTTTAGAATTAATTTAGATAAGATTGAACGAGGAGAGGTAGTTGAAGAACCAATTTTCCTAGCACTTTCAGATTCGGTTAATAGATTCGCTATCGATTTGCAACATCTATATGATTTGATTTCAGGAATGGAAGATGACTTGTATGAAACTAGATATGAACGCTTTGAAGATTTAAGACAATATTGTTATCGTGCAGCATCTACTGTGGGTCTATGCTTAGTAGAGATATATGGATATGATGACCCAAATACTCGTAGACATGCTGTGGAAATGGGTAAATATCTACAGATGGTTAATGTTCTAAGAGATATACAAGAAGACTTAGATCGTAATAGAGTCTATCTTCCATTAGAAGAACTTGCCAAGTTTGGTATCTCTAAGGAAGATCTTCATGATCAAAAACTACCACAAAGTGAAGCATGGCAGGAATTTATGAGGCATTACTTAGATCACGTAATGACGCATAGAAATAATGCGATAGGGCTTCTTTCACTACTGGATAAAGATTCTAGGTACTCTCCATCATTGATGTGTGCAGCATATGATGCTATTCTTGAAGAAGCAATGAAGCGAAATGGAGATGTTCTTACCAAGCGTTTGAAAATGAGTTTCTTTCGAAAGATACAGTTTGCACTTGGAATGATAAGGAAGCCGAGATTAAATCTCTTCTCTGGTTCTCGTTAGAGCAGCAGCAATAATTGTTAGTAACATGATTGTTTGTATTCCACTTACTGGAGCAGAAATGAATAAATCATCAGAGTCCTCCTCACTAGAGTCCATCTCAGTCCATTCCATAGGTTCGTAATCACCTTCTCCAATCATAAACCAGTCTAAGTCTCTAGGTAATGATTCGGTCAAGAATTCATGGCCTTCAGCATTGACTAGGAAGTCATCTTCAATTCTTACCCCAAACCATCCATCTAGGTAAATTCCAGGCTCAACGGTAACAGCATCCCATACCGCAAGAGGTTGTTCATTATACGATAGTCCGAATAACGGGTCATCAACTCCACGTGACAACAATGGTGGTTCATGAACACAAATACCAAAACCATGGCCTAAACTATGTATGAAATATTCCCCATACCCCTGTTCTTCAATATGGTTTCTAGCGATATCATCAGGAATCCAAGCGGGAGTTCCAGCTTCTATTACAGGAAATGTTAGGTTTTGAGCGTCATATACAGCCATGTAGACTTCAATTATAGTTTCATTTTCCGTTGGACCAACGATATATGTTCTTGTAACATCACTGACCCAATCATTTACTCTGGCTCCTAAATCGACAACAACAACTTCACCGATCTCAACAATTTTAGGTCCTGCACCATTATTTTCTGGGTCGCCGTGAGGTATTGCACCATTAGCTCCACTTGCAACAATGGTATCGAAACTCTTCCATTGAGAATTAGAACCATTCTCTACCATAGCACGATCAATTTCTGTTGCGATTTCCAGTTCAGTAAATACCTCACCCATCAATACACGCCAGAGCATATGTCTTGCTGTTTCATGACCAATACCTGCAATACGAGCAGTCTCTCTTAGCGAATCATCTTTATCTGGAGAAATACCTGTAGGGGATGGAAATTTACCAATTAAGGCATTTGCAGCTTCTGTTTCACATGCAGAGGCTAGTGGAGTGACTAAAAGAAGGCCGATTAAAAAAAACACCAAACCTCGCATAGCACGGCTAGATGCTTCCTCATCATCAACTGTGCGGAATAAATATCATCACTATCTATTCTAAGATGATAGTTTATTCAATAACTTAATACTGAATTTTATGTGCCCATAAGGATTGAACTGAGAGGTATGAGTACCTTGAATAATTCCTTGTTTATCAACGATTAGAGTAACCCTTGTTCTTAATAAGCCCAAGGTTTTCTTTAACTTCAACTTTTTAGCAACCTCTCCTTTTCTATCACTCAAAAGCATATATGGTAGTTTATGAGCTTTTTTGAAATTCTGATGGCTAGTGACGCCATCTTGTGAAACTCCATACAACTTTCCTCCAGCTTTGACAATCTGTTCATGCTTATCTCTAAAGCCACACGATTCTACAGTACACCCTGGTGATCCATCTTTAGGATAGAAGAAGATAATAGATAATTGGCCTAATAGGTCTTCTTTACTCACCATCTCCCTGTTTTCATTGGGCATGTTGAACTCAGGAAATTCAGTCCCTATTAAAAAGCCATGAGTATCGATTAAATCACCTCTTCCACAATCCCAAACTATCTCTCAATGCAGGTTCTAGTTCTGGATGTTGAAATACATATCCGGTATCGATCAATCGTTCAGGAATAATTTTGGTGCTTTCGGTTGTTAAAGATACTCCCATCTTACCAAATAAGAACCAAATAGCCAATGGCGGAGTTGGGATAAAAGCAGGTCTTCTAAGCACCTTGCCCAACTCTTTAGCAAATCTCTTTTGTTGTACAGGATTGGGTGAACCGAGATTATAAGTTCCTTGACATTCATGCTTCATCAGTAGGTGATGCATAGAATAGATTTGATCATCCATAGAAATCCAGGAATACCATTGTCTGCCTCTTCCAATCGGTCCTCCACCACCCATTTTAGCAGGTAGCAACATCTTTCCTAGTGCTCCACCAGTGGCATCCAATACAATTCCAGTACGAATATTAATTGTCCTAACACCACAATCCTTGGTTGCTTGGGATGCTTTTTCCCAATTTTCGCAAATCGTTGGTAAAAAGCCTTCACCACGAGATGAATTTTCAGTTAGAATTTCATCACCTCTATTGCCATACCAACCCATTGCACTTGCAATCATGAATGATTCAGGCTTATTTTTTAATTGACTAATGGTTTTAGCAAGTAGATTGGTACTATTGACGCGGCTGTCTTCAATCAGTTTCATCCTTTTCTTAGTCCACCTCTTATCACCGATTCCAGCACCTCCAAGATGGATTATTGCATCGAATCCTTCGATATCATCTGAATTTATTTTACCTTCACTAGGGCTCCATTTGAGTTCATTCTCTCCCTTTTTCGGTTCTCTTCTGACCAAACGCCATACCTCATGACCTCCAGTATCTAAAAATGCGACAAGTTGTCTACCAATTAATCCTGATGAACCAGCGATTAGAATTCGTTTACGAGGGAGGTGAGAGAACTCTGAATGACGCTTAAGGTCTCTTTCAAGACGAATTTGTCTGGCATAGAACATTCTTTCAATTCTCTTTCTAACCATCTTTCCAGCAACTAATTTTCCAAGCACACCCATCGGTAGTTTGTAACTGACTTGATCATGCACAAAGGAAGTACCATCTTCATTTTCTATGAACTGATGTTTATGATGCCAAGACTTGAATGGCCCTTTTAACATATCATCTTCAAAGGAGTGTGGTGGATTATATTCAGAGTGCTGTGCAACCCATTTCATCTTTACAGGACCCATTGGAAATTTAAAAATCCGTTGCGCTCCATCTTCAAGAGTGTCATCAGCTCTAACTTCTTCAGCAACTTCCCAAGGAGGCATTAATCTTCGAAACGAACCTTTACGTTCATGCCAGGCAAAAGTATCCTCAATATTTGAGTCCACTGAGGTTTTATGTTCATATTTTATACTCATTTCATCGGCTCCTAAATTGTTGAAGATACGGCTTTAAATTCATCTTTCTCTTGGTATTAGCAGATGACATGTAGCGGATTTTACCAAAAATTGCTCTTTCAGGACCCCATGCTCTATCATGTCTTCCAAGAACCCAGAAGATACCAGTATAGGAATTAGGGTCTCGCCCATCTAATGCATATTTATCATTTAGTTGAATCATCCATTCAGCAGCTTGCTTGGGAGTAGAAGCCCATTCTAGTATTCGTTTACCCCAAAGCATTCTCAGGTAATTATGGATTATTCCAGTTTGAAGTAATTCTTGTTGAGCAGCATTCCACACCTCATCATGAGTTTCAGCAGACTCTATTTGTTCAAATGTGTACAGCATTCTTTCATCGTCAGAATGTTCCGATAAGGTTGTTTTTGCCCATTCCGGAATAGATTCATACTTATCGTGATCTTTATTGTTAAAGGCATTATTGAATCCTAAATCTCTCCAAGTAATAATTTGATCTAAAAAAGACTCGACACCCGGTGATAGACCCCACCAACCTTCACGAGATCCTTTCCGTGATAGAGTAATCATTTCTGGAGTCCATTCCGTAAGGTCGATAATGTTCTGTACCATTTCGATTGACGAAATATGTCCGAAGTGTAACCAAGGAGACAATCCACTAACCGATGGCTTTTCGACGTTATTTCTATCGAGATGATATCGTTCTAATCGATCAGATAGGAATAGAGATAATTTCTTTTCCGCCATATTCCTTCCACCGCGAACATGAGGGACTGGCTGTACATCGTGATCAATATCTATTGTAGAAAGTGCAATCTTGCCAGTTGAGCCACCTTCTCCACAACGCCATAACCATTCAAACGGAGGTAACTTCATTGAACACGCTTCGGTTATGGTGGAGAATAATTCATCGTTCATTGAATAATCATAATCCTCATCTAATGGATTTGGCCTAGGCCAAGTATCCATACACCTAGAGAAATTAGCATGTATAAATCTTCTAAAGGTGTGCGCGGTTGGAAATATACGACTTTCCCAAGACATGGGAAATACTCCATTTGAATCAACAGCAAACATTTTCCTTTTAACCGACTTAGAAGCAGAATTGATGGCAATAAGGGGGTAATAAGTGGGGAAATCATCCGTAATGATCATAACCGCCTTTTTACTCAAAGTTTTGAGTAAACCCATAGGACCGCTTAATGGAGTTTCAACCCAAGGAATAAATCTAATATTATTGTCATTGAAGGTACTAACATTATCTAACATCCCTTGGATTACAAAGGATGTTATCCTATCATTAGCAAAGGGATGACTTGTAGAAATCTCTTCAATAACTAGCAATGGCTTTTGATATTTCTTAGCCATGGAGGCGGCATATTCCAGTGAGGCATTATAATTGAACCTTCGAGTTGCAATCATCCAGTAAAGGATATACTCACCTTCTAGGAATAGAGGTTCTTCGTTTAGTTCACGAACACGATTCATCATTTCAGGATTCAATTACATTCCCTCCTAAATTTAGATGAAGTAAATATGGGTGTCCTTGGATTGATGAAAAGTCGACAACTGAACTACTAGTTTTTCGTTTTGAATTAAGAGCTATAGACTTTATAGCATCACTAACCCAATCTATTTCGTCAAATCTTGCTTTTTCAACATACTCTACTTCAGCAATCTCAGAGCATGCTTTTGGTATTTGATTAGAATCGACCTTGATGTCATAAGCGATGAATATACCTTGTAAACCATCCATCACTCTTTCACGAAGAGAATTAATGCCCATGACTTCTCCATCAATTCCACATTCCTCTTTTAATTCTCTTAAGGCAGCATCTCTAGGTAACTCGCCATCATCGACAAATCCTTTAGGTAAACCCCATAATCCTTTATGGCGCCCAGTGCCCTCTTTAACTAGTAATACTTTATCGCCTGAAGAGACAACTGCAGCAACTCCTAAGTCACAAGAGAGCCCCTTCATAGTTTCATATCGGTACAATTTACCTATAAAGCGATGTTTATTATCATACTAGGATTGAAACATCTCATTATAACCAAATCTAGTTTCTGTTTTGGTATGGACAGCGGAACCATTGACCCAATGAAAATTGAAGCAGACGCCTATTTACCAACAGAATACGGCAATTTCCGAGTAAGGGTTATGGAAGATGATAAAGGCCTAGAACATGCAATATTTTCTGTAGGTCTAGATGACTGTAAAAGAGTACCCCTGGTTAGAATTCATTCCGAATGCTTGACTGGAGATACTTTTACTTCTCTAAAATGTGATTGTGGACCGCAGTTGAAATATGCAATGCAGAGGATCCAAGAAGATGGTTGTGGGGCTATACTATACATGCGACAAGAGGGTCGAGGTATTGGACTCAAGGAGAAGATCAAAGCATATGCTCTCCAAGATCATGGCTATGACACCCTTGATGCAAATACTGCACTAAACCATCCAGCAGATGCACGTGAGTATTCTTTTTGCGCCAAGATGCTTAAAAAAATCGGTGTTCAAAAAGTCAGTTTGTTAACTAATAATCCGCTTAAAGTGAAAGGCTTACAAGAGAATGGAATAATAATTGAAAATAGAGTTGAACACATCCAGGGTAGGGGTATCCTTAATCAAAATTATTTGGCTACTAAAGCAAAGCGAATGGGGCATATACTTCCTTTTGTATTCAATGAATAAGATTACTAACATCAACATTGAGGCTATCTTATGACTAAACAGTTGGTTGGCCAGCAGGCCCCGGAATTCTCACTTAAATCTAGTACTGGAGAAGTCGTGAAATTATCAGATTATGATGGTAAATGGAAGATACTATTCTTCTATGCAAAAGATGGTTCTCCAACATGCAAGAGAGGTTGTTTAAACTTCAAAGAGCAATATGAACTATTCCAATCATTAACCCCTCCAGTAGAAATAATTGGAATAAGTACTGACTCAGTTGAAGACCACAGGAGGTTCAAAGAAGAACTTGATCTGCCTTTCCCATTACTTAGTGATTCGGAAAGAGACGTTTCAGATGCGTATGGAGTGCCACTATTTCTTGGTCGATTCCCCGGTAAATCATCTTTTTTAATCGATCCTGAAAAGAAAATTCACTATTGTTATGATTGGCTTTTCAGACCTAGGAGACACGTTGCAAAGATTCTTGATACTCTAAGTAAACTCTCATCAGGTGGTAAGTGATAATGGATTGGATTGAATTATTCGAGGAAGCAGGACTTAGTGATAGAGAAGCAAAATCATTAGTGATTTTATCCACATCAAAAGAATTGAAAGCAAGTGACCTGGCAAAAAAGCTTGGAACAAATAGGCTAGATGCCTATAACTCGTTATCTAGATTAACACAAATTGGATTGGTTAATGTTACAGCAGATAGACCAATGAAGTTCTCATGTTCATCATTACCTGTTTTATTTAAGAGGCTGGTAAAAGATCAAAAAGCAAGGATTGAAAGAACCTCAAAAGCCTTTGAAAGCATCATGTCAGGTGCTAAAGATGATGCACTAGATAACAATGACTCAATTGGCGAAAGCGATGCTAAATTTGCTGTGTTGAAGGGTAGAGAATATATCCAAAAGAGAATTGGTGAACTATCCAGTGAATCAGAAGAGCAACTAGTTCTATTTTTAGGTAAATTTGGAATCCTACACCTTTGCCGCTCACCTTCGATTGAAGAAGTAAACTCGGCTGCTGAAAGAGGAGTTGTAGTTAAGGTACTTTCACAGCTGGATAAAAGAACATTGAGATTCTTTGATCAGTTACATGATTCAATTGAAATACGTCATTCAGATGAAATTAATTCTTTAGGGGTTTTACAAGATTTTAGTAATGTAGTACAATTTCTTTTCGTTGAGTCAAATCCAGTAGGGAGAGGTAGGGAAGATGCTGCATTGGTGGTATCCTCTGAGGTATTTGCAAAATCTCATCATGAATTCATGATGGCAATCTGGAATAAGTCGGTAGATATTGAGAGTGCAAAGAAGAGATTTACTGAAGAACGAATTGTCGATCCGTTGAGGTTGACAGTAGGAGAAGGTTCCTTTTTAGATCAATTTAGAGATGCATTAAATTTTAGTGGAAAATTACCGGATGACGATATTCCATTCAATCCTGAATCCTTTTTGGCATCCAGTAAAGGAATAAATCAAGCTAGAGCAGCATTGCAGGATGGAAGTGTATTCAGTTTACACCAGTTAGGTATAGATATAAAAACCATGCTTAGGCAAGTAGGTCAAAGGATTGGTGAAGAATTAGCATTTAGCCTTCGTAAGATTGAAGGTCATGTTGAGTTTTTAAGCGAACTAATGGATTGGTGGGAGTATGCTGGATTAGGAGAACTTGAATATGATACAGACCCATTCTTCCATATCAAAGTAAATCTAACTCATCCGCCAAGTCAGAAGGAAGATGTATTGCCATTGTGGGAACTAGATGATGGAATCATTGAGGGTGCCTTATTGTCTAGATATCCAGAAGGGGGCAATATTATTGTTCGTAAAGATAAGGATGCAGACAAGAATGAACTTTGGCGCTATACCTTGATATTCACCGAGGAAGTCGAAAATGAGGCCAATTGAAAAAACATCATTTGATAAACCAATAGCCTAAACACAAACTATGCGGATTTTCACCTTTCTTCGATTTATGAGGCAGATTATGAGGAAGAAGCCTGCAGATATAGAGTGGATTCAAAAGCAAGGATTGATAGCGGTAAAGTTAGCTCAAATATTTGCTCTCAGACCTGATCTACTAGGGACTGAAAAATGCCAACAACTTCAGCAATTATACCAACATGCAGCATCAATTCCAAGAGAATCACTAACTGAAACACTCAACTCTAAAGCGATCGATAATTTCTCTGAACATTTTGAGTACATCGATCAAGAACCTCTAGCCTCGGCATCAGTTGGTCAAGTACATAGAGCTAAATTAAAATCAGGAGAAGAGGTAGTTATAAAGTTTGTAAAACAGGCAAACTCAGTAGTATTTACTAAAGAAGTAAAGAGAATGCGATCGTGGTTGCGCATACTACTTATTTTCTCACCGCGTCTTCGTAAAGTTGGAAATCCGATGGGTCTAATCAATCATGTTGCAGACTATACTTTAAGAGAATTAAATTTATTGAACGAAATTAAAGGTGCTAATGAATTAATAGAAATACAAAATAACATTTCTGATAATTTCCCAACACCATTACTCAGGTTTCCAAAATATTATCCAGAGTTATCTAATTCTAATGTATTAGTTTCAGAATTCATCGACGGTATGTCTTTGGAAGAGGGGATTGAAAATAAATCCTTGTCTTGGGAAAAGTTACTAAAACTTTTCAGAATCCATGGAGCCTATCTTTTTGGAATAGGAACATTCCATGGTGATCTTCATCCAGGGAATTGCATAATTGATAAAGATGGTAAATTCGTCTTTATTGACAATGCTGCGGTTTGTCATGCACCTAAAGTGGTCAGTAGTTCATTATTCACGTTTTTCGATAATTTAGCTAATAAAAATTTAGATCAAGCCTTCCATGCCTTACTTAACATGACAAATTTCCCTCCATCCGAAAAGCGATTAGCAAAATACATGAAAAAGATGCATTCAATCTATCACGATTTTGGAGATAAGCCGGTTGGTGAACAAAGTTTGACCAAAGTAATGATGGAAACCGTTAGAGCAGCAGTTGAGTTAGCAGGAGCCGAATTTGGTGAAGAAGCATTCCCTATTATTAGAGCCCTAATGTATCTTGATGGTTTAGTGCTTAGAACTCATCCGGATGTATTCTTAATACAGTCTATGGGTCCTTATCTAGAAGAGTTTAGAGTGAAATTAGGACTAGGTAAGGAAATGGTTTAATGAGGCCTAAAATCGCAGTAATTGGAGCAGGTTTAGCCGGCTTATACTGTGGTAAATTATTACTTGATGATTGTTATGATGTTGAAATATTTGAAAGAAGCGATAGTATTGGCGGTCGAATGAAGACTGACAAAAGCAATGGATATTTACTCGACCATGGTTTTCATGTCTTACAAACAGGATATCAATATTCGAGTACAGTTTTTGATTATGAATTGTTAAACGCTAAATCCTTCCAACCAGGAGCCCTAGTAATTCGCTCATCTACTAAAAGAAGCCGTATATGGAGATTATCAGATCCGTTCCGTAGGCCATTACAAGCCCTTAGAGATGGTTTGGGATTCTTTGCTTCACCATTAGATTTCTTAAAAGTAGTTTTGATGAGAAGGAAAATACGTAAATTATCGATAGATTCACTATTTCAAGAAGGTGAATCATCTACTGAGAAATGGCTTATTGAACAAGGTTTTTCACAACGATTCATAGATCGTTTCTTTTATCCCCTATTTTCTGGTATTTTCTTAGAATCAGATTTAAGAACCAATGAGAGAATGTTTAAGTTCGTTTTTCGTAGTATGTCTGATGGGGATATGGTTCTTCCAGAACATGGTATACAGTCAATTCCCAATTATATTGCTAGTAGCATAGAGAGTGAGAAAATATTCCTTAATTCTAATGTGGAATTAGAATCTAATGAATCGATTATTGTCGATGGAGATGTTAGAACTTATGATGCTGTAGTAATAGCTTTTGATAATCGTATTAAGCGTTCTAAAAAGCATGTTTGGACACTTTACTTTTCAGCGGATAAATCTCCTCTAAGGAGTAGTCATATCATGCTGAATTCCGAGGTCAGAACTCATAATAATCTTATTTCTTATATTGCCGTACCTTCTGATGTTCAGCCATCATATGCTCCATCTGGAAAATCCCTGATTAGCGTCACTGTTTTGGGCGAGATTGCAGACAGATTAGATTTGAAAAAGGAATCAGAAATAACTTCTAAAGTCGAATCAGAATTAATGCAATGGTTCGGTGAAATAGTATCTAAATGGCAATTAATTAGTATTCAACATATTCAACAGGCATTACCAGAAAGTGATTCAATAATGTTCGATAATCCGGATAATAATTTGAATGATGGATATTTTTATTGTGGTGATTTTATGACTCATGGTAGTGTTGAAGGAACTTTGATATCAGCAAAACAAGCGGTTCAAAGTATTAAACAAAAACTACCCTTTGGAAATTAATAATTAGTAGCATTTTGATAAAAAATGATAGGGTTCTAAACGGTTCTTTATATGCCGAAGGCCTCTAAACTGTAACATGCAAACAACTAGTGAACCATCTGTAATAATTATTGGTGCAGGTCCAGGAGGTCTTGCCAGTGCATTACTTTTGGCTTATTCAGGCGTAGATGTCACTGTAATTGAGAAAGCTGAAAAGGTCGGAGGAAGAACACGACTACAGCATAAAGATGGATTTACTTTCGACCGTGGGCCTACCTTTTTCCATTATCCACAAATCATTGAAGAGATATTCCAGGCAGTAGGGAAAGACGCCCACAAAGAGTTAGGACTTATCCCTCTAGAAGATCCATCTTACCGTTTGGTGTTCGGGGCAGGAGGCTATATCAATGCAACTAGTAATCTAGATTTAATGACCGAAAGAATCCGTGAATTATCAGGTGATAAAAATGCTAAAGGCTTTGAAAAGTATGTAAAAGAAAATAGGCAAAAACTGGAATTATCTAAGGCTTGTCTTCAAACTCCTTGGACTGGGCCATCTAACTTATTCTCAAAGCGTGCACTAAGAGTGGCTAAGGTTCTCAAGCCTTGGGCATCTGTGGCAAGTGATTTAAGGAAGAATTTCGATGATGAAAGAATCAGATTGGCTATGTCCTTTCAAACAAAATACTTAGGCATGAGCCCATTTCATGCACCTTCACTATTTACGATTCTAGCATTCTTAGAATATGAGCATGGTATCTTCCATGCCAAAGGTGGATTGGGCTCAATTACTCCTAAAATTGCTGAACTGGCCCAAGAGTTCGGAGCTAAGATAAGGCTCAATACAACAGTTAAACAATTAATATTTGAGGGTAAAGACGTTGTTGGAGTCGAATTAGAAGATGAAAAACTATACGCTGATAAAGTGGTTGTTAATGCTGACTTTGCTCATGCAATGACTACTTTAGTTCCTGATGAAAAGAGGAAAAAGTGGTCGAATAAGAAATTAGAAAAGAAAGGTTATTCCTGTTCTACATTCATGCTATATCTCGGTATGGATAAAACGTATGATGACTTACCTCATCATCAAATATATGCATCCAAGGACTATGAAAAGAATCTTCAGGATATCACCAATCATAAATTGACTTGGACCGATCCTTCTCTTTACTTACAAAATGCCTGTGTTACCGATCCGGACCTTGCTCCAAAGGGATGTTCGACTCTATATGCTCTAGTTCCAGTACCTAATCAACACCCATCGATAAATTGGGATGAGATCAAAGCAGAATACCGAGAAATAATCATTGATCAAATGGCTAAACTTGGCTTTGATGATGTTAGAGATCATATAATTTCAGAGACAATTACAACTCCGGATGATTGGGGTGCCTCAGATATTTATCGTGGCGCAGTATTCAATCTAACACATAACCTAGGTCAAATGCTTTGGAGAAGGCCCCAAAACCGGTTCGAGGAAGCCAATAACTTGTACATAGTTGGCGGAGGAACTCATCCTGGTAGCGGTCTTCCAACAATATTTGAGAGTGCCAGAATTAGTAGTAAGCTAGTTCTAGCTGATTTAGGATTAAATCCAGATTGGAATGGTGTAAGTAATTGGTTTGATGATGTTAAAAAGCCCAAGGTAAAGGCTAGAAGCTAAGTTTCAATAGAAATAATTTTCTGGTGGATTACATGTTAAATAGAATTGTAATAGTTCTACTAATTTCTATCTTACTAATGCCTGGATGCATCGATTCACAGTCATTAGGCGAAGATAGATCAAGTGATCCCCCATTGAGGTTATCTTTCAAGGCTCAAACACTAGATCGGGCTGAAGATCAAGGTAGTAATTTTGACTTAAAGCAAGAATTAGAAAGTGGACCAGTTCTATTACTATGGGTTGGTGCAGGATGTTCTGGTTGCCATGATTGGACAAATATGATCAGAAATGGTCTAGATGATGGATCTTTAAATGAATCAACTTTAACTGTTGTAAGTGTACACAGATGGGCAAAGATAGAAGGTTCAAAAGAGGTTAATGATGCATTTGGGGTTGATGATAATGACTCTTCTTACGCTCCTTGGAAAATCGTTATGGTTGAACAAAAAACCCCTTCATTAGAGTACTTTTCTGAAGAAGAAACAGGCTTTGATGTCTACGAGGCATATGGTTTTCCTTCAACTCCTACTTTGCAACTAATAGGGGATAATGGAATAAAAATGTGGCAGTCGAAAAGCTACTGGGCAAATTCAACAATTTTAGAAGAAGTTTGGGACATTGCGGACCAGTTATGATTTTGGAGGTTATATCAAATGATAATCAAACTCAAAGACTGCGAGTTCCAGCGTCTAAGTGTCCGACCTCTCGAGGGCGGTGGTGAACGTTTTGGGTGAAGGCATCAAACTTCCAGTCATTAACGGTTTAGGCCGTACAGATAGGATAGATCGTTGGTGGTCACAACCTTTGGTCATGGGAATTGGATTAAACCTAGCCTTAATTTATACATTCTGGCGATTATTCATACATGATTCTGGGATATCGTATCAGTTAGACGGCAGTGTGGTAATGTCACCTATATTTTCACCGAATATCCTTGAATGGGATTTATTCGGTCTATCTTCTTGGAATCACCCATCATGGGTCAATGCAGCGGTATTGATTCTTTGGATACCATTTGGTTTCCGAGGAACTTGCTATTACATGAGAAGAGTATACTATCGGACATTCTTTGCTAGTCCTGTTGCTTGCTGGGTAGATGAACCTGAAATTAGTAAGAAGCTTGGATATAAAGGTGAGAAGAGATTATTCATTTTCAATAACCTGCATAGATATTTCCTATATGCGGCTATGATTATTCTGTTAATCAAGTGGTGGGATGTAACCCATACCATGACCTTTGATGATGGATTTGGAGTTTCTATAGGCACTTTTGTCATGGGAATTGAAGCCTTTCTTTTGACTATGTATGTTACTTCTTGTCATGCATTAAGACATTTAGCAGGTGGAGTTTTAGATAGATGGACTACCGGAATAAGTAGAATTAGAGGCAAGGTTTTTGGAAAATTATCAATTGCTAATCGGTCACATGGATTTTGGTTTTGGACTTCTCTAATCTTCGTATTTATTGGAGATTTATGGGTTTTAGCGGTCAGTGAAGGCTATGTCAGTGATTTTGCACTATTTGTTATTTGAGGTGAATTTATGGGTGAAGATTACAAACAATATGAATATGATGTTATCGTAATCGGTGCAGGTGGTGCTGGACTACGTGCTGCAATAGAGGCAGCAAGAAGTGGTGCGAAAACTGCTATTATTACAAAATCTCTTTTGGGTAAAGCACACACTGTTATGGCGGAAGGTGGATGTGCTGCTGCTCTACAAAATGCAGACCCTCGAGATGACTGGAAAGTCCATTTCCATGACACTATGAAGGGAAGTAAATGGCTTGCAAACTGGAGAATGGCAGAATTCCATGCCAAAGAAGCCCCAGATAGGGTTAGAGAACTAGAACAATGGGGTGCTGTATTTGATAGAACCACTAATAATTTGATTAATCAACGTAATTTCGGCGGGCATACTTTTCCAAGACTTGCTCACGTAGGAGACGCTACTGGACTTGAATTGATTAGAACTCTCCAAGAAAGAGGCATACATGAAGGAATTGATATTTTCATGGAATATACAGTTCGTCACCTGTTGAAAGAGGGAGACCGTGTTACTGGTTGTGTTGCTTACACAAGAGTAGATGGCGACTTCCATGCATTCTCAGCGAAATCAGTAATACTTGCTACTGGTGGTATCACTAGATGTTGGTCTGTATGTTCTGGTTCATGGGAATATACCGGTGATGGACATGCACTTGCACTATGGGCGGGAGCAGAATTGCGAGATATGGAGTTCGTCCAATTCCATCCAACAGGCATGGTCTGGCCACCTTCGGTTAGAGGGATACTAGTGACTGAAGGAGTTAGAGGAGAAGGAGGCAGACTTACTAATTCAGAGGGAGCCCGTTTCATGTTTGACTATGTTCCTGAAATGTTTGCAAGCGATCACGCAGAGACGATTGAAGAATCAGACCAGTGGGTAGAAGAGGTAGTTTCTGGGAAACTTGCTACCGTTAGACGACCACCAGAACTGTTGACTCGTGACGTTGTTGCTAAGGCAATAAATACCGAGGTCAAAGCAGGTCGCGGTTCACCACATGGAGGCGCTTTCTTAGATATTTCCCACCGTGGTAAAGAAGCAATACTCAAGAAATTACCTTCGATGCATCACCAGTTCAAGGAACTTGCAGGAGTCGATATATCAGAAGAACCCATGGAAGTAGGCCCTACTGCCCATTATGTAATGGGTGGTGTTTTGGTTAATGCAGAGACACAAGAAACTACAATACCGGGGCTATTTGCCTGCGGAGAAGTTGCATCAGGACTTCATGGTGCTAATCGTTTAGGTGGTAATTCACTTTCTGATTTGATAGTATTTGGTAAAAGAGCAGGTGAATTTTCTGCTAATCGCTCTAAAGACCTTGCACAACCATCAATCGATGATGATCAAGTACAATCTGCGATTAAAATAATGTTAGAACCCTTTGATAATGAAGGTGGCGAAAACCCTGGTTTAATTTATGATGGAATGAGAGATATGATGCAAGCCAAGGTTGGAATAATTAGAACTAAATCTGAATTAAATGATGCAATCGACGATTTGAAAAACTTTGATGATCGACGTAAAGCATGCTATCCAGGTTCTACTAGAAAATATAATTCAGGTTGGCACCAAGCCCTTGATTTGAAAAATATGGTTGATATTTCCTATGCAGCAACACTAGCAGCAATAACGCGTGAAGAAAGTAGAGGTGGTCATACAAGAGATGATTTCCCTGTACCTGATGATGAATACTGGGGCAATACGTTAAACATAATTTGGATGGAAGAAGGAGAGATTAAGATTCGTCAAGAACCTATTGAAGAGATGCGTGAAGACTTACAAAAAGCAATCAATGAAGTTAAATCGATGATTGCAGAAAGAGCCGCTGAAGCAGGAGGTGAAGATTAATGTCCCTAAAAGGTAGAACACAAGAGTTTCTAATAACGCGTGGTGAAGGTGAAAGTTCAAAACTAGAGGAATATAGTTTGGAACTTGATGAAGGAATGGTAGTCTTGGACTGCGTACATCGGATTCAATATGAACAAGAGCCAGACCTATCGGTTAGATGGAACTGTAAAGCAGGTAAATGTGGTTCTTGTTCAGCTGAAATCAATGGAAAGCCGCGATTGATGTGTATGACTCGAATGAGTGATGTTGTTGCTGAAACACCAGAAGGAAAGCCGATAGAGATACGTCCAATGAAAGCATTCCCTCACATCAAAGATTTAGTTACAGACGTATCATGGAATTATGAAATTGCTAAAAAGATTAAACCAATTAATGGACCCGATGAGAAGAATTGGGAATTCAATCAAATCGAAGCGGATAGGGTGCAGCAATTTAGAGAATGCATCGAATGTTTCCTTTGCGTAAATACTTGTCACGTCTTAAGAGATCATGCCTTATTTGATGACTTTGCAGGGCCTCGTAACCTTGTTAGACTTGCTCAGTATGAGATGCACCCATTAGATACCGAAGATAGAATTCCTGAGATAAAAAAAGAGTTTGGTATTGAATATTGTAATATTACTCGGTGTTGTACTGAGGTATGTCCTGCTGGAATACAGATTACCGATGATGCAATCATACAACTGAAAGAGAGAGTTGTAGATCGTTATTACGATCCATTGCAACGTATTTGGCGAACTTTGACTAGGCAGAAAGTACGTTATTGATTTGGGCGATAACCGATGAATAGAGTTATTTTAGTCAAACATACCTTTTCGGCATTATTAGGTTTATTTTTTATCAACGTAGGCATTAGTCATTTCATTGAACCTGAATGGTTCGAGCCAATCGTACCTTCGATTTTGGGGGATCCTCTATTTTGGGTATTGGCCAGTGGCGTAGTCGAAGTAGTTCTAGGAGTCTGCCTGATGGTGCCGGCAACTAGGAAATGGGCTGGATTCTCAATGGCTGGGTTTCTAGTGATACTATATTGGGCTAATTTCAATATGTGGGTTAATGATATCGAACTGAATGGAATGATATTGGCCGATAAGTGGCATGTTCTACGAGCATTCGCTCAAATGGCTATGATCCTTATCGCTTTATGGCTTGGAAATTGGATTCCATCGGGAAACAAGATTGAATCCAAAAGCGATTGAAATTAAAAAAGCCCCCCCGTAGACCGAAGTCTTCGGAGGGGCGGTTGCATTCCACGGAATACATTAATTCATAATTTTAGCCTTGGTAAGTTCACTCAAAGGTGATCGATACCGGTCTTCTTTACATTGGCCTTCTTGATCTTATCAGGAAGCCATGCAGGGCCATTAGCAGGCTTTGCAACCATGCTAATGCTACCATTGAAGCAGTGGACACGTTTTGTTCCACGCTCACGTAGGCGTATGTTCGTATGTCCGCGGGTTGCAGCCTTTAGGGCAGCTCCACGGGGTTGTTTGCTTGCAAAAACCTGGCTCGTATCTTTACCGCCCTCCATTAGGACGAAATATTTTTTATCAGACATTTTGGATAACCTCCGATATCTGTCCAGCCTATACAGTATTTAGTATTTTTGGTAAAAAACCCTTCTACTGCGCCACATATGGAGCGCAAGACCCCATTCGAAAACTACTTTATGGCAAATAATAGAGCAGTAGAACGTTTTTAAAAAAAGATATTTAGGAGTTTAAACATCTGCTCCTGCTAGAGTCTTTGTATTGATTACTCCACTAACAGGTCTAATAGTTTCTACAACAGTTTTTGCGATAGTGGCTAAGTCATCAGCAACTAATTTCACAATTAAATCATAATCGCCAAATAGGAGTGTAATGTCTTCTATATGATCAAATGTTTTCATAACATCGTATACTTCCATTTCAAGTCCTGGTGTGACATTGATTAATACATACCCTACAGCCATGGTTATCATACTTGCGATTCATTGACAGCACATGAAGTCTTCCGCAAATTACGGGTTTGCTATTTATTCCGTTTTTTGCTAAATTTATGCCCTATTTAGCGAACTTGATAAGTAAGACGGCCTTCTATGCTTACTTGATGCCGGAACTTTACATGGCGCGGAAATGCAAGTGGGGTATACTGAAGGTCGTTGGAGGCGATATTTGGAACCATGCTGGCGACGCACTACTAACACCTGCCAACAACAGATTATCGGGCCGCGAGGGTCTAGATTCTTTGATTCATTCAAAAGCAGGAGAAGACTTGACTCAGGTCACTAGAAATATCTGCTTAGAGATGAGGAAAATTAACGCGCCCCCTTGTGCAGTTACCCAAAATGTAGTTACCAAGCCTTATGCATTAAAAGAGAACTTCAAGCATATAATTCATGTAGTTGGCCCAGATTGCCGAAGACCAAATCAAGATGAAACCCGTAGGGAGCTATTACCAGAAACCTACCATAACTTATTTGATACTATCAAAGAGATGGGGGATGTTAAGAAAATAGTGGCTCCGCCTATCTCTATGGGGATATTTGGTTATCCTCATCGTGAAGGTGCCCGTATTACTCTTGAAGTAATATTGAGTCATCTGGATGGAAAAGAAGATCCAACTTTCAATGAGTATATATTAGTTGTAAAAGAAAGAAACTTCATCAGTAATATGCGTACTGTTTATCGTGAATCAGAAGATCAATTGCCGGGAATGGATATTACCGATGAATCGGTGATTGAATGGTCGACTTAGTCTCAATGGTCGCTAGTAGTTTTCCTACAGATAGGCGAATGTATGATAGCGTACTAATGCTTTCAAACAGTATAAGGAAGATACGCCAGGTGTCAGGAATAATTCCTAAAGGTGTGTCTCTATCTATATTGACTAGCCAATCTAGAGTGATTGAATCATTATTAGAAAATAAAATAGATGCTACGCTTATCGATGAAACGTTGAGTTCAATGGGTCTTGGAGTATTGACTCAATTACACGATTTGATTCTTCAAGCCATTGGTGAAGGTAGAATATCTCGAGGTGAGAGAATACTGGTTGTACTTGCTGAACCGGTCGATGGAGTATTTTCGATAGATACAACAATGCTCAATGCAAATAGATTCGCAAATATCTCACAAGAAGTCGGTATTGAATTAGAAGTATTGACGAAATCGATGGAATTAGCAAGACATATTGCTAGTAGAGGAAGAGAAGGGCATTCTATTGGCGCTATTTTTGCAATTGGCCCTTTACCTATACTAAGAAAACACTCAACTGCTCTAGTACTAAACCCATTTAAGGGACATAACGCAGATAAAAGAAGTGTTCTTTCCAAAGATAATCATGAGACTTTTATTGAGTTTTCATGGCTTGATGGTGCTATTTTCTTCAATAAGGAAGGAATTGCTAGTGATGCAGGAAGGTACATTCAGGTTCCTTCGGGGATTTCTCCAAAGCCAGGCGAGGGTGGGAGGCATCTTGCGGCTAGGGCTATTTCTCAATTAGCAGATTGCGTTGCAATTTGTGTATCTTCATCAGGAACAATAACTCTCTACGTCAATGGGCGCGACAGATATAAGGTGAAATTGAGTTAATCACTCAGATTCATCAATACTATTTTCATGCGGATTAAGCCCATTTTCAGCAGACTCTAGACGATGTGAAACAATTTGAGTTTCAATTATTGCAGAATCGAGTGAAGCAGAAGTAAGGTTTCGTTTGATACTTTCTTTCTTTCTTCTGATGGCAGCAATACGTTGATTTTTATCCTTTGGCCTCAGTACCTCCCCTCTTTGAGATATCAACCATTGTTCCAATAGTGATTGACCCCATTCAGGAGCCCGGAAATGAGCAGCGAGAATGATTTCCGAGTTACGATGCCTGAATCTAACTCTTCCATCATTTGTTCTAAAAACTTGAATTGAGCCAGGGTTCCATCGCTCTTGAGGTATGTGGAGATGATTTTGACAGATCAAGTCACCATCTTTATCAATTATAAAATCAACGATCAGTACACTATTATTCAGTCTAATGAATATCTGGGCAAATTCATCATTAACAACCCATTCCTCAACAGTTGTTGGCTCTTGTCTCCAAGTCTCATTACACCACGACTCGATAGCGGCTTGGAATGAGGTCATGATTAATCCTTATGCTCACCCCCTTTGAAGTTTGTTCAATTTTTGTTAAGGTTGAAAGTAAAGAACCGATTGGACTGGACATGGCAGCAAGTTGGGGAGCTATCCAAATGGATTGGACTCTAATTTTTGTTGTCTTAATTTTGTGGTATATTTTACTCAGGAATTGGGAAAGAAATGGGGTTCTAGACCGCTGGAATGCAACTAGGGTATTTGGCATTATATTGATGGTAAGAAGTAGCAGAGGATTGAAGATTCTGGATAAAGTAGCCAAACCTAGAAAATTTTGGCGTTTTTATGGTGAGATTTCTTTGTGGGTTTGTATGATCTCGATGTTAATGGTTGGATTATTAATGCTTTTAGCATTTATATCAACTCTAATATCTCCGCCTACTACTGCCCCTCCATCGGCTAGTGAGATGGTTGCTATCCCTGGATTAAATCCAATGATTCCTTTAGGATGGGGTGCATTAGCTTTTGTTATTGCCTTAGTGATACATGAGTTTGGACATGGATTGCAAGCAAGAGCTCATGGAATGCGAATTCGATCCTTTGGATTATTACAATTAGGACCTTTACCACTTGGTGCTTTTGCAGAACCACAGTATGAAGAATTGATGAATGCACCACCTAGGGAAAGAATGCGAATGTTTGCAGCAGGCCCAGCAACCAATATATTTGCAGCATTCTTTTGTCTAATAATGATTGGAGGATTAGCGAGTCAATTCGTTATAACAGATGAAAATATTCATGTTAGAGGAATTATTCAAGACCAAGGTGCATATGATGCAGGAATAGAGCCATGGGATACAATTGAATCGATTGATGGTAAAGATATACACGGTATTGATAGCTTTTACACAACAATGGATGATTATTCAGCCAATGATACAGTAGGTATAGTTGTAAAACATCAAGATGGAACCATAGAGAACCTTACAGCTACCTTTTCTGATAAATATGATTATTTTATTGAGTCAGGATGGATTCAATGTGGAGAGAACCTATGTCAAGGATTTAACTCAGTTAATGTATCTAAAGGTGATCCTTTCCTTGGGATTAGTGGAATTACAAATAGTGCCGCTGGAATCGATAGACTTGCAGGACCATTATCTCCAAGGTGGGATGGTACAGTAGTTCAAAAGGCAATAACAGTGGTGCCTCATACACTCAGTTTGATGATTATTCCATTTGAACTTCAAGGAGTTTCAATGCATCCATTTGAAGAATCTATACTGGAGGCAGATGATGATGGACTTGCTTCTCTAATTGGTAAATCTGGTTTATTATTTCTAACCAACTTATTCTTTTGGTTGATGTGGGTAAATATCTTATTGGGGTTCACTAACTTGATTCCGATGGTTCCTTTTGATGGAGGTCATCTGTTTAGAGACTTCCTTCGAGGTTTACTAAAAGGTGTACGTAATATTGGAAAGAAGTTAAAAATGTGGGATATAAATCCTATGTGGATAGAACATCTCTCTAGTAAGGCTTCAAGTTTATCTTCGTTCGTATTATTGGGAATGATACTGTTCATTCTAGTAATTCCATATTTCTAACTAGGGACTTTTTCTTCTTGCCAATTCAGCCAATACATCGGTTTGGCTAGATATTTTTGATTCTTCAATCTGAATTTTATTATCACTATTCGATTTACGAGAACTTAATTCATTATTGGAACTCCTTATCTTTAATTGGTTCAAATTAAACTTCTCGATTCCAGCTTGAGAACAAAGTAAGGCAATGAAGTCGTTTAGTTTCATTCCATCTTCCCAATTTAGGTATGGTCTGCCGCCTCTAGTTTTTGGGAATGAGGGGATTAAGTGAGCTAATTTTCTAAACTTTCCAGATAATGTATCTGTCTCAACTCGGAAAATCCGCCATGAATCACCTCTAATACGTTTTAGTCTGAAAGCATATAGAGGCATTAGATTACATCTATCGCCCTCATAAATCATTGCCTCATACTGTAGTTTTGTCCTACCAGAGAGATAAATTTTTGATTTTTTTGATGACTTTACTTCTATTGGGAAACAGAAATCACCACGTAAGGCGAGTAAATCTCCACTACCTTCCATACCTGAACCAGCAGCCCTTACCACTAGAAATGGACGTTTAAGTATCAACCTCATTCGGGCTTTCTCTTGTTCAATACATGAACGGATAACCGATTCTACGCCTTTAGGGATGCCGGCTAATACCTGCCTTAACTCTCGTTCGTATTGGCTACCCACGTAGCACAATCAATGTCAAGCGTTTTTGATGACTTCGGTCTAATCTATAGCAATTACCCACTTTACCAATGTTTCATCTTTCACGACGATAGGTTTGATGAGCAGGAACTTGTGCAATGTATATGGCAAGGTTGGCAATTAGGACTGCTAATTTCCAAATTTCGTTCCGACTAATACAAGAATTAAGGTCCCGAAACATCGAATTTGATGTGTATGAGCTTTCGGAGAAACTGCCATCAAATGATATAATATGGTTTGCAGAAAGTAGTGAAATCATTGAAAGTGATCCTAAAGGTAAAGCGATTCCAACCGATATTGATAATATTGAGAAAAGTATCGAATTGGCATTACTATTGGTCAAAGGCCTAGGTGATCCAAAAGAACTTGTCATCGGTATTGACCCAGGTCCTTATCCTGGGATGGCATGGTTGGTAGATGGGGCATTTGTCGGAGTATCTCAACTAGAATCTATTGGGAAAATTACTAAAAAAGTTAATTTATTATTCGATGCTATAAATTCGCAAAGGTTGATGATTAGAGTTGGTAATGGTGCACCATTGATAAGAGATCGAATCATAAATCTCTGCATAGATAATAATTGGAATATTGAAGAAGTCGATGAAGCAAAAACATCCAAAGGACTACTACGGCACAATCATTCAATATCTGCTCTGAGGATTGCTTCGATGAGTGGTAATCGTGTTTGGGAATTACGCAAAATTAAACCTTCTCGCGGCGAAATTAAAGAAATTCAAAGACAAAGTCGCAAATTGAGTAAGGGTAAATTAACAATTTCTTATCAACACGCAGAAGAGGTAGGTAAAGGAGAAAAATCACTTATGGAAGCAATAGAGTTGAATGTAACTCATTCTTCAGAAGAATCATAATTTGATTGTTCTAATATCATTTGATATTTTTCGGGGGAATTCTCCATCACTTTCTTTAATCCTCTTTCTAATATCAAAGGTGCTATTAGTATACTTCCAATTATTATCGATAGATACACGAATGATGAATCTGGAACATATGTTGTGCCAGGAGAATTGCCTCCACTAGACATTAATTTAACTGAACCTAGCCATGGTATTTCACCACCAGCAACCCCTATCAACCAATCAGAGCGAACAGGTTTGGCCACTCCAGATTCGCTATGAACTCCAGAAGAACCATTCACAACCATTCCACCTTGATCAACAGAACATTGATTGTTATCGCCTAATGTCATTAATCCTGCACTTTTTGGTTGCCATTCCCATACCACTAGAAAAGGTTCTACATTGGCATGAGCCATTCTTTTGCAATCATAGTAACCAGCATTTATACCATCGAAGTGAATCGTTATTTTCTCTTGATTGGTGACATTTGTACCAGGTACGCTCCATGTCAAAACACAGGTTCCAAGTTTGCCATCACTATCCATTGAATTTGGATCCCATATTCCACCTTCAGGGCAATACGCTGAATCATTTCTATCATCACTAATATTTCTATCAGGTGTTAAGGTTTGACCAGTTTCCACTCTTAATATTGCACGATGAATAATAGGAGTCCCTGGGTCTCCATTTTTTTGATAAATTATTACATCACCATTCATCCCATGCATATTATATCCATATGATGGATCGCTTGGATCGGAAGATTCTGCAAAAGTCACTATATTTTCAAATGAAGAATTTTTTACTAAAATCAAATCCCCTGCATCAATACTGCCTACTTCTCCATCCACGTCATGTATCATTGAAGATGATTCAACAACCACGAGAGGTGGCATCGATCCAGTATGCGCCCAAAGGCCGAGAACGAGAAATAAGATCATTGCGCCTGCTAATGTTATTTCTCGAAGTAGGTTGCCCACAGGGGTAGATTGAGACAATGTATTCCCTCATTTCATCTGTTTCAAGCCTTTAGACTGAAGAAATTCATTCCATGAAGCTTGATGTCCAGATCCTAGTACTTTTGCTGCTTGATCACCTTCAGAACGTCTTCTTTTTAACTCTGAAAGAGATTCAATTTCTTTTAATTCTCCTAGGACAGAGACATAACCTTTCAAGGCCATAAATTCTGGTGTGACTATTAGTAGAAATATCGAAGAAATAACGGCTAAACCAATTGCTGCTCCAGTATATTCTGCCCATTTATCGCTATTTTGAAGAAATAATAATTGATAGCCACTGGCTAATAGTAAACATAAACCTGCACCAAATGCAGTTGCGGTTAATCCTAATTGTCTTCCATGTTGTTTTTCCCAAATGTTTGAAATGAAGCCCATATTGTAGTCCCGCCTTGTTACCCCACAAGGGTTTTTATCTTTGACACCTTTGTTCGAATGTCTAACTTGTAGGGATACATTTGAAAAGCCTAGCCCGAATGCACCAATATATGAACGGTAAGGGGGAGGTGATTTTATTAGGCGCGCATTATTTTTAGTACTGTTATTTTTGCTCTCACTAGCAACTCCTCTTGCCAGTAGTGAAAATATAGCATCTCAATTTGATGATGGTTCTACTTCCTTTGAACATACCTTCAATTCTAAAGCAGAAGTTAATGCTGGTGAACTTACCATGCCTTATGGCGCTGAAGTTACCGAAGCATCATTCCAATTACAAGGAGAAGCAAGTCAAACCTCTTGGATAAATGCCTCATCTGATTCAGATTACGGCGGTACTGGAAATACAGATGGCTATATTTCAGGTAATGTACCTTCACCGTTTACTAGCGGGTATAGATATTATCTAAACACTCAGAACCAAGGTCTAGAATTACAGGGTAATCCTACGAATGTCCAAAACGTTCTATCTCGTCCGAGTGATTTAGTTTCTATTGGCACCGCTACTCATAACGTCACAGGTCAATTTGTCGCTCTGGGTGACCAAGGATATAATGCTGCTTCAATAAAACATTCTGACTTCACTGTCGATAGTTCTGCTGCATGGGGCTATATGGGCGTTGTAGTACTGTATGAAGATGAGTATATGGTAATGAAATATAGTTCCAGCTATCCTAGTCAACAGCCTACAATACTACGAATTAATTCAACTACAGGAGCATATATTGGAACTGCCAATATGAATGTAGGTGCATGTAGCCAGTCTACAAGTTCATTATATTACAACATCTATGATGCTACAGTTTACAATGGTTCAATATGGACAGTCCATTATTCATATTATACCATCAATAAGTGGTCTATTGTGAAAACAGCAACTTCCCTTTCTTGGAATTGCCAGGAATCTTGGTATACTAGTTCCCAAGGATATATCAATGGAATTGACTTTGATGAAAACTCAGGGAAAATGTATTTATCCACCTATAACTATGCCTCATCAGACCATTATGTTCATGAAGTCAACCCCACAAACCCGACTATGATTAATGGAACGTGGTCAATTGGTTCTGCTGGTGGAATTACTAGTAGTTACGGGGCTGGTTTGATAGTTAACTTACCAACTATAATCTACAATGAATATGATAGATCGACTTCCGGATATCCCAGCAGACATTACTTCTTTAATTTCAATAGTATTTCTCCAACCTTGATGGGAATTGAGACTCAAAATCGTAAAGGGCACTATGGTTTAACGGAATCTGGTGATGGGAAATTACTCTTCGCATGCCATTATACAAGTTATTGTAGTAGTTCAACAAGGAAGATTCATAGATCTGGAGATGCCTCAATAATACATTCCCAATCTACCACAATTGGTTCTGAAACCGTTACTGGTAGAACCTATTCTTTGTCTACTTCCATAGATACTGTGACCCTCAAGAGCCTAATTGGTTACATGCCTTCTGGCACTAATCTTAAATTAGAATTATCAAATGATGGAGGTTCCAATTGGTACAAAGCATATGCAGGACAGCAAATAGTGTTCCCGCAACTTGGCAATACAATCGACTGGAGGGTGGAACTGATTTCTTCTGGAGGAGTCTCACCGATTCTTGATAGTGTTGGAATAGAATATATTGCCACATATAGGACTAGTGGCTATTTCTATGCATACCAATATGTTGGCAGTGGCGCATCCTCTACCATAGCAGCTACATTAGATTGGTCGGGTTCTACTCCTGCAGGAACTAACATACAAGTCAGCTTTGGAGCAGCATCCTCCTCTTCATCATGTTCATCGACCTCTTCAGGAGTACAAACATGGGCTAAGAATGAAGGAGGTCAAACCAAAACAATAACAGGTACAAGTTATTATTTGTGTGTTAGAATACAATTATCGACATCAAACACAGCCGTGACTCCATATATTACAGATTTATCTATCGCTCAACATTCTAACGCTCCTATCGAACCAGCAATATTATTGGATGGAGTAAAGGTTTGGAGTCGTTCAGTCTCTGATGGAGCATTAGTTGGATTACAAACTATTACAGAAACGAACCCTAGTGATAGCATAATTAGCAGATTAAATGATCTAATCCCTAATACAGGTTCAGGTTTAGTTGTAATTGCTGTAAACCTTTCTTCAGAAAGTTCAGGATTATTAGCGCTAACCCAATTCTCTGTAACCTATAATATGAGAACAGTAAATTTGGATATACAATTTTTGGATGAAGAAATACTTCATCAAAGATTAGAACCATATGAAGTTGTCACGAGACATGTAATTGGTGAAGATGCTAGTGCAATGAAGGATGCCAAACTCACTTTCATGACTCCAATTGGTTCGAACCCTACATTAGAATGGGAGAATGGAGACATATTCCCTGAACCAAACGATCCAGATAATTATATTGATATTGATCAAAGCTCTTGGTCGACTCAAAGCAATGGGATTTTAGAGATCCATTGGCGGTTCTCAGTAAATCTAGACTTCCCTGAACAAAGTGAAGTTCGTTTCAAAGCTGATTGCACTGATAATAGTGGAGTCGATGGGTTCTCTCCAATCAATTTAATTTCTAATAGTGTATTATCGGTAAATCACACATATGGCTTGGGTTGGTTAAATGTTCGAGATAACTCTGGTTTAGTCACTCATACTGATCTCCCAGATAATAGCTGGGTTGCTGCAGGTGATACATTATATTTCCAAGGAGCAATGTGGTATATGGGTTCTGAAGATGCTCCATTGGATAATATGTTTGATGTCAGAGTATCAAGAGAAGGATGGGTGGAAGGTACCGCCAGGGATACACAAAATAACAATGGTACGTTTTTTATTCCAATAAATATTCCAAATTCTGATAAGCCTGAAGGTTATACTTTTGAGGTACAAACTTTTAATGAATTAAATCCATCTTTATCAACAGTCCCCGATAATACTTGGCGTAGGACATTCAAAGTTGATGCAACAGCTCCATTGAAGGTTAGTACACTACCTCTAGATGATGGCTATGAGGCGGCCAGTTTCAATCAAGAAATCAAATTATTAGTTAGTGATACAGTAGGAGATCCAATGACTTTAAATCTCAATTATTGGGTTGAAGCAGACCATGATTTAAACCGAAATGGTGAACCTGATGGCGAGGAGTACGTCATAAAGCAGGTAAATAACTTTACAGAAGCCTCAATGAAATGGTTCACCGCTTATATCGATCATTCTAGAAATCCAAATATGGGCAAAGTTTCATATTTTTGGGATGGATTTGATTTAGCAGGTAATGCAATGTATAGTGAATATATTGATTCTGATGGAGAGATACAGAGTTATCAAACAACAGCTGGGTTTTCTTATGATGATGGGACATTTATCACACGTAAAGATTCAGTTGCAATTTTTACTGGATTAGACTGGGTTGGTCATTTAGATAATCAGCCAGTATACTCAGGTAAGACTCAAACGGTATCTCTTGGATTTGTAGATGAGAATACATTTATTGATTTTGAACATATCTCACTAGTATTTGACTTTGAAGGGCCAAATCCAGCTAATGATGCTCAAAGAATATCTTATTCTGGATTAAATAATACCTTTTGGTCAGAAAGCGAGTATATTACAATATTATCTGAAAGTAAAATGAGAGAGACTATTAATTCATCAGGTCTACCTTTGATATCGATTGACTTTATTTTCGAGTTTGGATGGGATTGGCCAGATGAGGAAATTGGAGATGTAGTTCTGTTATACAAAGAAAGAGGTTCAGGGATGGATACCAAGATATTGTTAATAGAACATACTTTCAAAGTAGAAAATGATCTAATGATCGCCCCTGGTGATTATTCGATAAGAGATATCAGTGAACCTAGAGTCGGTGATGTATCAGATGGTAGTAGAATTAGAAAGGATGATCGCCTATCATTTAGTGGTAGAGTCGTTTATCAGGATAGTGTTATTCCAGTTCCAACAGATATCGGTATATTAGTCGAAGTATTTGATGGGGAATTGATTTGGAGTGATGGATCTTTGAGTAATGAAGGCGAATTTATGATTGAAGTGCCCCTTTCTTCAGCCATTTCCCTACAATCATCACCATCGCGAACATGCCTTATTTCAGTTACTAGCATACCTGGAAAAGGTGAAGATATGACTAATCAATTAGTTTCTACAACCTTACAGGTGATTGTTGATGATGCAGCTCCAAGAGTAGTTAGAAGGGTTTTACCGCTTAACGTAATAGATATTTCAGCAAATACTGATTTGACCAACATACCCGTAGAATTTACAGGTACTGAGGATGCTGACCTAACAGGTTCTATACAAACGGTTCATTGGGTTATGAGAGATTCAACCAAAACAATTACTATTGGTTCTGGTTCAGTAGATTTAGGAATGCAACAAGATGGTCAGAAGGTAATATGGACTGGTAATATAGATTTGACGGCAGGAGGTAAGATCACTCCAAGGTATGGAGACTTTGTAGGATTTTATCTAACAGGATGGGATGCCGCAGGTAATGAATTCCCTCAAATATCTAATTCAGAAGCAAGTCCAATTCCGGAATTAGCAATTGATGATGATGATTTTGAAAGGCAATGGGTTAGACTTGGAAGTATTGGTCCTGAATTGCGCGTATACAGTATCTCACTATCTGATGACCATGTCGCTCCAAGTACCAAAATTGATATCGAATCAACTATAATTAATACTGGCGGTCAGATTTCAGCACCATTCAAGGTGGCCTTCTTTGCAGGAAATGATGAACAACCTTTTGAAGTAATTACAATCTCAGGAATTGGTGAAAATGAAAAGATTTCAGTTTCCACCACATGGTCTGCTCAAGAAGTAGATCGAATTAGAATCGTAGTTGATTATGGAAATTATATTATCGAAGTTAATGATGATGATAATAGTGCAGAACATTCAGTAGATGTTGCGTATTCGAAGTATCTCGGTTGGATAGATTCACCTAGAGAAAACCCTTTGATATGGTTATTTGTAATTATAACCTTAATCACTCTGATGGTTGTTGTTTCCGTTGCCTCAAGAACATCTCTAGACTTTTCGGAGGGCGCTCTTCAGGACGATTTCGGCTGGGAAGAGGAAGAGGATGAAGAATATGAAGAAGATGAATACAGTGATGAAATTGATGATTAGCACTTATATTTCACTATTCTAAACTTCCAAATCCTCAAAAGTAGTCGATGTAAGGATACCCTGCGGGGGTGGGGAGTGTATGTCTGACGTTTTTTCCCTACTAAAACCAATCTTGCAGAAATCGCTATCAGAAAAAGGATGGAATGCTACCCCAATCCAAGAAGCAGCAATCCCAGATATAATCCAAGGTAAGGATAGATTACTAATTGCTCCAACCGGTTCTGGAAAGACACTTTCTGCTGTTTTACCAATATTGCACCGTTGTTTAGAAGAGAATTGGGAACCTCTTGCAATATTATACATCACTCCATTAAGGGCTCTTAATCGCGATATTGATAGAAGATTAACAGAGATTGCTGAATCGGTAGGTCTCAAGGTTGGAATTAGACACGGAGATACAACACAAAGTGAAAGAACTAGGCAGACCCGTAAACCACCTCACCTCCTTGTTACAACACCAGAAACCTTTCAGTTAATGTTCACAGGAAAGAACCTTAGGAAATTATTGGGTACGGTAAGAGCGGTAATCGTAGATGAAGTACATGATTTGGCAGCCAGTGAAAGAGGTTGGCAACTTTCGATTGGTCTTTCACGATTAGAATTTCTATCAGGTAGACGTGTACAACGTATTGGACTTTCAGCAACAGTAGGAAATCCACAAGATGTATCCAAATGGCTTTCTCCTAATTTTGGAGAATCGATAATTACTACAGGTCAGAGGAAAACAGAATTAATTGTAGAGACTTCATTGCCAGTGCATGAAGATGAGATTGGAGGTATGGAATTAGCTTTACCCCCTAGAGCCCATGCAATCTTCCGAGATATGATTGAAATTATTAGAGAACATCCTCCTTGTTTATTATTTGTTAATAGTAGAAATGATGCTGAAACTATCGCTAATAGATTACAAAAGATAGCTCCTGATGTACAGATTGGGGTTCACCATGGCTCTTTGGCAACCAATACTAGGATAGAAATGGAAGATCAATTAAGAAGTGGAGAGTTATCAGGACTAGTATGTACTTCGAGTTTAGAATTAGGCATAGATGTTGGTAAAATCAAAAGAATAATCCAGATTAAAAGTCCAAGGTCGGTAGACCGAATGCTCCAACGAGTAGGTCGAGCAGATCATCGATTGGGGGGAATCGGTATCGGAAATATTGTTGCATGGGACTGTGATGAAATATCTGAATCAGCAGTAATTGCTGAACGAGCAATGAAACAAGAAATTGAACCTGTAGAATGGCGTCAATCACCCAAATCAGTTGTTGCTAATCAACTTGTAATGATGGCACATTCATTCAAGGCAGTACCAATTGATGAAGCTACTAAGATAATTTCTCAAACCGCCCAATTCGAAGGCTGGACTCGTGATAATACAGAAGCAGTATTAACAGTATTATCTGATGGATGGATCCTTAGATCTACTCCTGAGCCTGAAAAGTTACCTTGGTATAGATGGCCATCTTCTGTTTATGAATTAGCTCGAACCGAATCCAAGAATTCAGATTTACCCGAAGAACGACCATTATTCACAACACCAGATGAGGAGATAGATGGGAAAATAAAACAAATCAAGGTTAAGGTTCCGAAGAGATTTGAGAAAGGATGGTTTTCTACTGCGGGTAGAACAAGACAATGGGTTACAAATCATCTTTCTATGATTCCTGATAAACAATCATATCGTGTCAGAGATAGTGTGACAAGAAAAACGATAGGTTCTGTCGATGAAGCATTTGTTCTTTCTTTAAATGATTCAGGGGAAGACGAAGATGGTACAACTCGACGTTTCGTAATTGCGGGTAGGACTTGGATGATAATAGATGCAGATCCAGAGAAGTCAGAATTGCTAGTAGTCCCAGTTTCCGATCAAGCAAAAGCGCCTCAATGGGTAGGTGAATTGCCGCCAGTTCCGCCAGATATCGCTAGGGATATAGGTCGCTTGAGACAATTGATTGCCGATGATTTGAATATGGAACATTCTTTGGAATCAAAGGCTGAACCTAATAATACAATAGATACAACACAAATATTTAACCGACGCAATACAAAACTTTCAGATTATCCACTAAATGGGCATGCTCTTGGATTATTGAGTGAAGAAATTGGTGATCATATCGAAAAGACAGGAAGTTTGCCCACAGATAGAATAATTACAATAGAAGAACGAAAAGATGCACTTATGGTAAATTCATGTCATGGCTCAAAAATCAATGAAACGATTGGGCATCTATTGCTGGCAATGTCCTCTACCAAATCGGGGTATTGGGGGCGTTTGATTGTTGAGCCAACAAGAATAGGTCTTCAAGCAAACCAAGTCAAAGCAGAGGACATAGTTGGTTGGTTAAAGCAAACTCCTCCGGATGCATTAGAAGGTCTGTTGAGTGTAACTCTGCCCAATTCTAGACAGGTTCGTTGGAGGTTTGCCCAAGTTGCAAAGAAATTTGGAATTCTAAGGCATGGCGTAGATCCAAGGAAAATCAATCTTCAAGCCTTATTAAAAAAATACCGAGGCACCATTGTAATGGATGAAGTATTAGAGAAATTATTCTTTGAAAGAATGGATATTGAAGGTGCTAAAGACGTATTAAAAGCCATCCAATCCGGTATAATAAAAATTGAATTGACACCTTCAGGTCCTTTGGGTATCTCAAGGCGTTCAAGTAGGGATTTACTTTTACCAAATTGGGATAATGCAGCTGTACGAGAGAAATTAAAGTTGAGATTAACTAATGAAAGAGCGGTATTATGTTGTTTAAAATGTAAATCTAAAAGGCGCTTTAGAGTCGCAAAGTATCCTGAAATTAAAGATGCTAATATTTGTTTAAAGTGTAAAGGTAGAATGCTTGCTTGTGCTCGAGAAGGGATGGAGAAAATGTTGGAGACATGGGTTAATTCGGATGATGAAGGCGATCAAATGCGAATGATGAAAAACGCTGAATTAGTACAGAATAGAGGCTATGATGGGATTTTATGTCTAATGGGTAGAGGGATAGGGGAAGCAACAGCACAGAGATTGTTGAAGAAAGTGCCAAGGAAAAACCTTGAGACTTTATTGAAAGTAATACATCATGCAGAAATTGAATATGCTCGTACCAGAAGGTTTTGGAGTTAATTGGCTTCATCCTGCAGATTTATCATCTCAGCAGCTTTCACAACATCTCCCTGTTCCCACCAATCAACTGCGATAAACGTGGGCCTCTTACCATGTTGACTCCAGCATTCATTAGCCCTTTCAATAAGGAAATCGACATCATTTGCATCTTCTGCTTGAGTTGGATCTGCTAGTCCCACAGTATTGCTTAACCAGTTATTCATGTGGTAGACTATTTGTGTTCCATCACCTCTTAGTACATCACAATTCATTTCTGAAGTACTTTTTTCACCAAAGTTCGTAGTCCAACTATGTGCTAGGAAATCATGAATCCAAGAGTGTTCCGAGTCATCACCCTGTTCCCAAAACACCACTAGAGTTGTTTCATTATCAATCATTGATTGTAAAGTTGGCCAAGGTTCATTCATCTGATGATAATAGATTCGGGACATAAGTCCAGAATCGATGAATACTTGCTCTAAGTGATCGGGCTGTACATAATTCTCAACCAAAAGAGTAACAACATCTTGTGGCTCATCATCCATTTTATCCTTTAGATTAGCGAGCCAATTTTCTGCACTAACATTGCCGTATAAGCATGGACTAAATCCACGACTATCATCACCATGGCATAGACGAACTTTGTCAACACTTTCATCATTCAAAGTTTCATAATGTGTGTCGATCATAAAAGCCCTCATTCCAGATTGCCATTGAGGATTAAGGCCAGTTCTATGGTTACTTGCTGGATAGAAAATACCATCATCTTCAGTAGCAAAGGCATTATGTGTTTCAGGGAATGTCACATTATCATAGGTTCTTAAGCAAAGAATTAGCATTCCATTACAAGGCTTAGTTGGCTGAAACTCTGGTTCAGGTTCAGGTTCAGGTTCTGGTTCAGGTTCAGGTTCAGGTTCAGGTTCAGGTTCAGGTTCTGGTTCTGGTTCAGTATTAGTCTCATCATTTGAATCATTAGAACCGAGAGGATCTGTAGGGTCAATACACCCTGAAAGAATCATTAGAAGAATAACCAACATTGCGTTGATTGCTCGGCCCATGTAACTGCCAAGGCAGATATAGTCATCAAATAGTCGGTTAGAGTTGTATCACTTTGACTATTACGCCGGCTTCTTCTATCATGCTATTTGAAATTGTAAAGTCATCTATCCATCGTTCAGGAATTTCTCCTGGTTCTGGATAAATAATTTCTTTAATTCCAGATTGAATCAATGAGCGAGCACAACGTGAACAAGGAGGCCAAGTGACATATGCAGTACTACCTTTGAGAGATACTCCGGTTCTTGCCGCATGCATAATTGCATTTTCTTCAGCATGACAAATTAGTAGATACTTCTTTTCACGGTCGAGCAACCTTTCATCATCATCTTCAATTCCTCTAGGAAAGCCATTGAATCCAGTTGAACGAATTTCTCTATCCTCGCCAACAACAACACATCCGACCTTTGTCGATGGATCTTTACTCCAATTGGAAATATGTTTTGCAAGTTCAATAAATCTAATATCCCATTTATCACTCAAAGGTCTCACCAACCATCTCACTAACCACTTATCTATGATTGCTTCGGCAAAAGGGATAGTTCTTCATCCCCGTCTAAACCAAGTTCTTTCAAAATATTACCTTGCAGATATAGTGAGCCTATGCTAACAATCAGACCAATATCTTCTGTTGCTTCTTTGGTTAAATATTCTAAGGCCATTGAAGCATTATCAAATTCTAAAACAGGTTCTGATGGCCAATTATAGTTAGATAAGATCCGTGTTTCTACTCCTGGATATCTTCCACCATGTGGTTTGGTTAAACAGATCGCATTAGGAGGGTTATGTGAACACAAATCAAAAACAAGATCGATCATCAGATCTAACTCTCTTTGCGGTGAAGTTCCAAATAATAAGGTCCAAGATGAAGAATTTTGTTCAATTAGTTCTTTCAATTCTGGCAATACTCTAGAAAGTCCAGATGGGTTATGTGCTGCATCAAGGAGGAAGGAATTTGAGTTTGTAGAAATCAACTGTAGCCTTGCAGGCCATCGAAGTAACATATTGGCCTGGTTGACTTTATGTGTTGGTAAATCAATTGAATTAAACAATTCGATAACTAAAATCTCTGTTTCATTTTTTATTGTACACTGATCGGATATTGAAACAAATTTAACCAATGCAGGCATAGGGCTTTCACCAATCTCTTCATTCCCAGCGTTTTCAACTTGGTTTAGTACCGCTTTTCGATAACCTTTATCTTTCATTTCTCTAGCAATAATTGGTTTTCCAGGTCTTGCTATAGCCGCCTTTTCTGAGGTAATTTTTCCAATACTTTCTCCCAATATATCGGTATGTTCACAGGATATTGAGGTGAGAAGACAAGCATCAGCAGGTGCACATCGAGTTGCATCAAGTCTTCCACCAAGTCCGGTTTCGAGAATCATAACATCAATTCCAGAACTTTTTGCACAAACTAGGGCGACTAGGAACGTAACTTCAAAGAATGTTAAATCAATATTCCTTTTATTGCCTTCACCTTTACAAGTCATTCGAACTTCATCTAATGCCAAATCAAATTCAGATTTATTGATTGGATTACAATCAATTCTAATCCGTTCCTCTACCCTAGATACATGAGGTGAGGAAAACATTAGATTAGAGACTCCACAAAGGGTTAGTGATGCAGCCATTAATGCACATGCAGAGCCCTTTCCATTACTTCCAGCAACATGAATTACTTTGATTGAATCAAAGTTTATATTCAGTCTTTTAATCATCAGATAAGTATTTTTTAAGTCTAAAGACATGCCATTTTGACGGGTTAATTCCAACCACTGTCTAACATTTGACATATTCGCTCAAATTCATCCATCATGTCTCATCGCATAGCATCTCCGATTAGATTTTTTCAATACTTTTCATCGCCCCCTTAAGGGGGCGAATCATCCGTGACACTCAAATGCAATATACACTACGCCACACTATGAGCGAACAACCATCTGCAGAAGTTAGTGGAAAAAAAGTATCGAAAGAGTTTGCTCAAGTAGAGAAAGAACTGAATAAACAGACTTCAGTTTTATCTCTCATGAGGGAGCAAATGAAATCGATGCTTGGAATGGTTGCCATGTTTATCATTACAATAGTAATTTCACTATTCATAAGACCATGGTATGACGTTGCAGAACTTCATGCATTTGGAGAATCAGGTTCAACTCAAGCAAGGTATATCGTATTAGAGTTAGTTATGATTTTTATATTCACAGCAGCTGTTATTTTACTTGCCAGATATAAGAAAGAATGGGTGATCAAGTATGGAATATTAGGAGTACTTGCTATTGCATTGATGTATACCACAGTCCCCTTAGCCCATATGTTCGTTATCGATTTTGAAAGCGAGGAGTTTGATTATACTGATTCCTTTGAATCAGATAATAATTATCTTGTCGATGTCGGAATGGATGGCTTCTTGACCCATGACTTGATCGGAAACTCATCAAATTGGCAAGATTCTGTAAGTTATTGGAATGAAAAAAGTATGATTACAGGTATCCCTGAATGGACATTCAATCAATCAAGGCTCCCTGCAGGAGATTCACAAATATTCCGTGTTGTAAAGTCTCCAAATCATATCACTATAGCCAATGGTGCTTGGATTACATCTGTTGATATGGCTACAGGAGCACAAATAGAATCATATTCATGTCATTCAGAAAGCGGTGACAACTTCTCATTGGGTACCGACTATGGTTCCTGCGATATGGCAGTAATAGTAGAAGGTGGAGTATATGCATTTTCTATAGTGGGAGATGTTATATTTTACAAGACCTTTGAGGACTCTCCAGTTATGGTGTTCCAAGGTAAATGGGGTCTGCCATCAAATGTTGATATTAGAAATGATTTCTTAGAGGCAACTATGATCGAAGATGAAAGAATGTTGTTGGTTACCAAAACTACTGCAATGGTATTACACCTTGAAGAAAACTCAGCATCTCTAGATACAGATTTACAAAAAATTATGTTCCAATTTAATTCAACTAGTAGTATAACTGGAGTAGATTTTGGACATTCACCTTGGTCAGAGAATAATATCTCGTCTAATCAAGGCGATGAGGGTATTCTTATTGTTGGAGAAATAGATGGAACAATCAGTAGTTGGGAATGGGAAGATAACTTATTCAATGATGTTGGAGCATTTACTCCACAAGACAAAATGAATTTAGATAACTTTGTAGATTCTATCCAGAATGTACAGATAACAGATCTTGATAATTCAGGATTAACCGATTTACTAATAACTTCTAATGATACCTCTTATTGGCTTCATACAAAGTTATTGAAGAATAAGATTAGTTTCCCGGTTGATGATAACTTTTCGACTGGTATTTTTGTTGATGGAGAAAATGATTCATTAGAGTTCTATTCAATCTCAGAGGGCGAAAGTTTAACTTTTGAACATGGAGAAATTGAAGCAGACATGTTTGTTTTAGAAGGTTTACAACTATATGATGGCCCATTTTTAGTTGGAGTATTATTAGCTTTGATTTTAATGATTTTACTATATGTTCACAGTGAATGGTATGTTGTAAATACAGTTGGAATATTGGTCGGTGCTGGAGTCATAGTTATGCTCGGGGTTGCTTTTGTTCCAACATTGATAATTATATTTATGATCCTTGCAGCGATTTATGATGCTTGGGCTGTGTATAAATCTAAACATATGTTAGAACTAGCAGATACGATGATTGGATTACAATTACCAATTCTTCTTGTTGCACCACAAGATAAGGGATATTCATTCAAAGATGAAAAAGCCCCAATTTCCAATAGAGAGGATAATAATACTTCACAACCAAGTAGAACAATGGAACAATCTGCAAGACCTAAGAAGAATAAAGAAGCCATGTTTATGGGTCTTGGTGATGTTATATTCCCTGGAATGTTAGTATTATCTGCAGTTCAATGGCTTGATTCTGATTATGGTCTTAAAGTAGGGTTATTCGCATTACTTGGAGGCTTAGTAGGTTATACTATCTTGATGAGTTATGTGGCAAGAGGAAAGGCTCAAGCTGGATTACCATTGCTAAATGGGGGTGCGATTATTGGTTACTTCATAGGTGGATTAATTTTTGCAGGAACTTCAATATTCCAACTAGGAATTACATGGTAGGATTATTATGCTTGGAATTCACCTTTTTAGAGATCAACCAGAGTTGATTAGAGCAGATCACGATAAACGAGGAATACCTCATAAAAAAATTGACCAAGTTATTGAATTTGACCAAAAGTGGTTAACTTTACAACATGAAGTCAATCAACTTCGGCAGAAAAAGAATACTGCTGCCAAGGGTATCGGGGAAGCTAAAAAGTCTGGCGATAAAGAAGGTGCTGAAAGAATTTTATCGGAAGTGGCTAGCCTAGGTGTTGAGATCACTTCTTTAGAGGAGCAGACTACTGAAGCATTGGAGATGAGAGATAAGATTAGAATGACCATACCAAATATTTTACATCAGGATGTCCCAATTGGACCAGATGAATCTGGTAATACTCAACACAGTGTTCATGGTACTAAACCTAGTTTTGATTTTGAACCTAGAACTCATAATGAATTGATCGAGATGAATAAATGGGTTGATCTTAAAAGAGCGGCTAAAATTACCGGGAGCCGGTTTTTCTTCCTAAAAGGAGATTTAGCACGATTAGACTTCGCTCTTCAACAATTTGCTATTAATTTCATTAGAAATAGAGGATTTACTTTTGTCCAACCACCTTTAATGATGAATCGAGAAGCATATGAAGGTGTTACTGATCTAGAAGACTTTGAAACAGTAATGTATGGAGTTGAACCTGATAAGTACTACATGATTGCTACATCAGAACATCCTTTGACATCTATGTTCATGGGTGAAACTATTCCAGAAGGCGACTTACCTCTAAGAATTGTAGGATTATCTCCCTGCTTTCGCAGAGAAGTAGGATCTCATGGTCAATCAGATTTAGGTATTTGGAGAGTACATCAATTTACTAAGATTGAACAAATAATAATCTCCAAACCAGAAGATTCATGGCAATTACAAGAAGAATTATTACAGAATTGTATTGATTTGTGGACTGAATTAGGTATGCATTATGAGATTGTCAATATTTGTACTGGTGATATGGGTACTGTAGCTGCAAAGAAATATGATCTTGAAGCATGGATACCTGGAGCACAACAATACAAAGAGATAGTTTCCTGTTCCAATTGTACAGACTATCAAGCAAATCGCCTACAGATTCGTTATGGGCAACCAGGACACTCAGGACAACCAATCGCACATACCTTGAATTCAACTGCTGTTGCAACTTCTAGGGCCCTTGTAGCCATAATGGAACAGAACCAACTCGAAGATGGTAGAGTCAAGATTCCTGAAGTACTCAAACCTCTTATGGATGGTCAAGATATTCTTGAACCATGCAATTGGGGCTGATTATAAATCTAATAATCCAGCCTTCTTTATCGCCTTTAGATTAAGGTCACCAGGTAAACCAAGGTCTACAGGCATTCCTCCAATAGTGATTATAATACCCGTTAAGTGAATATAAATACATGGTGGGAAATCTCGCTCTTCTTTGAACTTGGATAGGTTCTTCCATCCATTAATACCTTTTTTCCTAGCCTTATCTAAAGTATCCTCTACAGAGTGTGCAATCCATCCATTTGCTTTCCAAGCATGTCTTTGTAAATCCTTTGTTACCAAAGCAGGTGCTGGGGAAACAGTATGGCGTGTTGGCCATGCTTGTACCCAATCAAGACCAGAATCAATCAACCATTGAATTCCAGTTGGCTCGCTACTTGCTGAGATAGTTTCTCCAATAGACTCCAAATATCGTAGTAAACTGCGTAAATGCGGGTGTCTTGAACGGCCCATGCCTAGTGATTCAGCAATATTGGTGGCAGTATTAACTCTGCCTTCATCTAGGTGAAGTAAACTTCGAACCACATCAGCATGAGTCCATTTTTTAATTTCATATTTTTTAATGAATCTTTCAATAAGATTCAGGGCTTCTTCGGATCGACCTTCCAATCTTAGTCGTGCAGCATCACCCAGTATAATCATCCTATCAGAAGGTGTATCTCGCATTTTTAGTGAAGATAGGGAAATATTATTTTCATATCGATTAATTAATTCAATATTTCTTTTGGTGAGTGGATCAACAGCTAATAGAGATGCTACAGATGTGTTCAATGGGCGCTTTTTAGGTTGTAGTAATGAAGCAAACCACTGTAATCGTGCAGATTCTACATCATCATCAGGTATCATATTTAATCTTGGTTTTGCTTCTGCCAAGTCACGTTGGCTCAGACTTGCTGCAACCAATATTAATCTTGCAATCTGAGCTTCTCTTCCTCCTCTTAATGCAAGTATAGATACCGCATTATTTTCAGCATCATCCCATCTTCCCATCGCAGCATATATCTCCATCATTGCATCGGTTTTCCTTAGTAGGTCTAGACCTTCCAATTGTTCTCCATGACCTTCGATGACCGAATCTAAGCGTTTCAGAGCCTTGTCCCAATCATCATCCATAATTAAACTTCGAATGGCTTTTTGCTTCAGATAAATTACATCTTCCAATTGAGACATTCTTGCTCTATCCTCGCCAACAGATGCATCGAATGAAATATCTTCGAGCCGTGAACCGATTCTCCTTGAGCGCACCCAAATGACAATAAATGCAACTTGTCCACCAGATGCTAACATCCAAGTTAATTCTTCTAGTGAGTCTTTCATCAAGACCGAACATATGCTATCTTCCCAAACACCGCAAGCTTCACCCTGGGGTAGAAAACTTGAATCCCAAAAGGTAATCATTGCCAATGCTAATAGTAGCATAGATTGCCCTGCAAATCCAGTGAAACAAAAATTCAATACTTTGGCTTGTTGAGAACGTTCGGCTCTCAATAAGCGACTATCTGCCAACTTTATTCCACCTTTACCTGAAACATCTTGAACATCTAAGAATAATATTCGAGCTACTTCATACACGAAGAGAAAACCTATCAAGGCTACGTTTAGTAGTAGGAATAATAGAACCATGCCGACCATTGGTACTCTTATTCCATCATCAGGAATGAATGAAAATAGTTCAATCAATGCAAACCCTAGAATTCCACCTTCTTCCATCACAGATGATTGAGGCCGATATTCAGATAAGTCTAGTACTCTTTGGGAATGAGTAAACATATTTGGATCAATAGCCAGAGCTATCACTGAAGCTACTGTATTCAATGCCACATATGGCATTGCAATCAAGTTAAGGTTAACAATTTGTGCAACTGCTTGTTGTCTAGCATTTGGTTCGTGATTGTGGAAAGGAGATGCTTCACCTTTCGCAATTCGTTGTGATGATTGCTTTAGCGCTTGCCAAGAAGACCCTAAGACCCTGCCATAGGCTAGAACTGCTGGTGCGAAGGCAGCGAATGAACAAATACTAAAAATTCGAAAACTTGGTACATCTAAAATATCCAAAACTAATCCCAAAGCTAGGACTAGAGACAACCATAGTATTGTCAATAACACATAGGAATAACTTCTCCAAACATTAGAATCCTGTAATGTTGCTTTACCCTGTCCAATCGGCTTGATAACTTGAGCGCCTAACGAAGAGCCACTAGAGATTACTGCTGGTATTGCGATAAAGCAAAGACCGATTGCCAAAGAAAGAGCATGGTATCCTTCAGATAGATCTAATTTTATCATGATAAATTCAAAGAATAGAATCAATGCACCTGTCAAGGCGAATAAATAAGTGGTTACTCCGAATCTCATCCCTTTAGTTTTCAATAGATTTTTGGCATCTTCAGTAGTCTTAGTGACAGTATGAACTTCATATCTCTTTTCTCCAGTTTGAAACGCTACCTGGAGTCCACGTAGTTGTCTAGGGACTACTTGAGTCCAAAAAAGCCAAGCGGTAAAACCTGCAAAAAGGAAAGGAACTACCGCTATTGGAGTAATTTCATTGATGATGGGTGGCGCTGAAATGTTATCACCTTCAATAATTACTCATCACTAATCGCTAGGCTAGGAATCGTTACTTTTTCACTGATCTCTTGACCGATTTGAACAATGAATTCATCTAGAGGAATACCCGAAACTTGGTCTCCATTTCTCGCTCTAAGGCTAATCGTTTTATTCTCTTCCTCACCATCACCTAGAATTATCATGTAGGCTGGTTGCATTTTACGATGAGTTCTGATCTTTTTACCAATTGTATCATCGCCGTCATCAATTTCTACTCTGATATTATTTTCTCGTAATAAGTTAGCAACTAGGTGAGCATAGTCCTTATGCTTTTCAGAAATTGTGATTATATGGCATTGGGTTGGAGTAAGCCATGTAGGGAATTTACCGGCAAAATGTTCGATAAGTACACCACAAAAGCGTTCCATTGAACCAAATGGAGCACGATGAATCATAACTGGGCGATGCATTTCACCATCATTTCCTTTGTATGACAGGTCAAATCTTTCCGGAAGATTATAGTCAACTTGAACCGTTCCAAGTTGCCATTCTCGACCAATTACATCTTTGACTACGAAATCTATTTTAGGTCCATAAAAGGCTGCTTCACCTTGTTCTTCAGACCATTCAACTCCGAGTGATTCAGCAGCAGCACGACAGGCATGTTCTGCTTTATCCCAGAGAGAAGGATCTCCTACATATTTGGTAGAATCCGGATCTCTTAATCCAACTCTTACTCGATAGTCAGTCATACCGAGTTTATCAAAAATAATCTGAACAAGTTCAATACATCCTAGGACTTCTTTTGCAATTTGATCTTCAGTAACAAATAAATGGGCATCATCTTGGGTAAATCCTCTTACTCTAGTTAGGCCAGATATCTCCCCTGATTGCTCCCATCGATATACAGTTCCAAATTCAGCTAATCGAAGGGGTAGGTCTCTGTATGAACGAGCTTGTGACGAATATATCTTGACATGGTGAGGACAGTTCATTGGTTTTAACATATATCCGTCTATCTCTCCAGTCTTCATGAGGTTGGAAAGTTCGGAACAGGAGCATCCTTCATCAGCTAATTTATTCATTAGATCACGTTCAACCATTGGAGGGTATTGAGAATCTTGATAGTAAGGGAAATGTCCCGAGGTTCTGTATAAATCCAATTTTCCAACATGTGGGGTAAAAACTTGTGAATAACCCTGACGTCTAAGGTGATAGCTGATGAAATCTTGTAGCTCTTGTCTAATGACTGAGCCTCTAGGAGTCCATAGGATTAATCCTTGTCCGACTTCTTCATCGATATGGAATAATTGTAAATCTTTACCCAATTTTCGATGATCTCGTTTTTTGGCTTCCTCCATTCGGTGAAGAGTGGCCTTTAGAGCATCTTTTGTCGGCTCAACTAGGCCATATATTCTAACAAGTTGTTCTCTTTCCTGGTCACCTCTCCAATATGCTGAAGATACACTGGTTAGTTTACAGAACATTAAACGAGATGTGTTTGGTACATGGGGTCCAAGGCATAGATCATACCATTCCCCTTGCTTGTAAATTGTTGAACCATCTCCATCTTCTATTTTGTCATTAATAATTTCTAATTTATATGGATTATCAATGAAGTGTTGTTGTAATTCCTCATCACTTAACTCGACTCTTTCAACAGTAAAATTTCTTCTTGCCAATTCTTGCATTTTCTTTTGTATTGGTTTTAAATCGGCTTCAGTAATTGGTTCCATGGCGAAATCATAGTAGAAACCACGGTCTATCGCTGGCCCAATAGTGGGCTTTGCATCTGGATAAATTTCCATTACAGCTTGAGCAAGTAGGTGAGCAGCACTATGCCGAAGGATGTGAATTCCTTCTTCAGAATCAGATAAGATCCCTTGTACGCTACAGGATTGATCAATAGGCCAAGATAGATCGGTCTGAATACCATCAACTTTAGCAGCAAGGCATCCATGTTTACGGCCCAATGCATCAGTAACAACTTCAGCACAAGTAATTCCGGATTCATATTCATTTACCGTTCCATCAGGCAAAGTAACTTCTATTAGCCCCATACTATAGCCTCCTTCAATTATTGCGGGTCGCTTATCCTTCATGAAACCGCCGCACTAAATAGAGTAATAAGTGGCTAATTTATTGATACGGAAGAGGGTAAGTATTGAAGAGTAGTAGGTTGTACCAATATACATGAACAAACGACCGCTATTGGTTTCAATATTACTTATCAGTTTATTTTTGATGCCAGTGATACCTATTGCCTCTGCAAATCAAGCACCTGTAGAACCTAAAATTAATGCGGTATGGTTAGAAGATGTAAATGGCCAAAACATTCATGGTTATTTGATTACTTTTGGAGATAATGCATCGTACGATATCGAAGTTAATTTATCTCAGGAGAGGGGTGGTGAACAATTGTTGAATCAAGTATTCCTTTCTTGGGATTCCAAAGATGGTTATCGAACTGCTTTTGCTAAAGTCAATACCACAGTTTCGTGGGGGGACAGTATTCAAGTTAGTGTTTCGATAAATGCTTGGAATCAAACCACTTTAGAACAACCAATAATTACAACTCGTCAGTTTGATGTTGGAACTTGGAATCAACCGATGGATGATCACGAAGTAATGCTTTCAACATCATGGGATTTAGACCAGTCCTACGAAAATGAAGAAGGTGAACAAGGATTTTTATTAAACTTTGAAGGACAAGGATGGCAGAAAAGAGAAGGGCAAATTCTAAATTCATGGGAATTAGGAAATGGCTCTCTTATCACCATTGAATCTACTAATGATTCAACTAATAATTTATCACTGATACTTGATTCTATTTGGAAGAATGAAACAATTATTGGAGGCGTTTTAACAACTCAAATATTCGATGCAAGAGGACATGGTGTTCTAAACATAATAACTGATGATGGAGATACACAAACCCATATTCTAGCCAATGTATCCGAAGCATGGTTGAATCGTTCAATGATAAATGAGGATATTTCAGAACGCTTACGACTTGAAGCTACAGGCATTCTAAATATCTCAACACCTGATTCTAATGATACTTCGACAAATATCGATGGAGAAATTAGTGTATTCTATTTGGAAACCTGGGATGAAAATGGAATCCGCAGATTGCAAGACCAACAGTTTGAAGCACTTGCTGAATTAGTTATTATCGATGATGGAACAAGGTTAGACATCTCACTCAATGGATTAACTTCTAGCGAACGTTGGGAAGACGGTGTTAGAATAATGCAAAAAGAGGAATCAATAGGTAGTGGTACATTTGGCTTTGCAGATGAAGAAGATGATTCATCAATAATGATCAATGGTACAATTTATGATTTCCATACCTTAGTTGAAGATGGTCAAACCAAGATAGATGATATTCACTTAGATGGAGACATAACTGGAGATGTCCAAGGAACGTTTGGAATTGTACGAACTATAGAACAAACTGGAAATCAAATAAATGCTACTGGTGCGAAATTCTTGGTTAATGTAATCCATGAAGAAACATGGTTCAATCTTACAGGAGTAAATGGTGGAAATTTCTTTGACGGTGCTGGAATTGGTTCTACGCATAATGAATCATGGAATTACCAAGCGGTTCAGTCTGATTGGGACAACCGTACCGTTCGTTTAGTATGGGAACAAACCGGTGCAGATGCATCTAGTGGAGATGAATTCCCAGAGAGAAGCCCAATTCAGAATAATGCAACTGGGCCTGAAGCAGAAGAAGGATTAGGCAATGTTACGATTTCTAGAGAAACAGGTTTAATGCCAATACCTATGATTCCAGGAGATAAAATACGTCTTGATGGTCAAGATGATTTAACTCTAATTATTACTGCAGAAACGACAGGTAATGACCCTAGAGACGGTCATAACTTCCATGTCGTCAAATGGTCAGGAATTTATGAAGGTGATGGAGCAGGATATGCTAATGGCTCAATCGTAGATCAAGGACCATTGAAAGGATTACTTTCGAGCGTCATCAGAACTTTGGAGATACCTTATGGTTCAGAGAATGAAACCGCATCTCTAAATGAGAGTCAAGTATTGGAAAGGGTACTTTCCCCGTCCATTGTCACAGTTGAAGAGAATTCAGCACCAGTAATCGTTAGTTTATCTTTGAAACAAGGAATAGTGATTGCAGAAGGAGGTAGTGGTGCAACTCTAATTGCACATGTTACTGATGTCGACTGGAATATCGATACAGTAATGGTTGATCTTTCTCCAATTGGTGGTATAATGACGCAGATGAATGATAGAGGTCTAGATGGTGATGAATCGGTTGGAGATGATATGTTTTCTACAATTATTTCAGTTCCAGGTCTGGAACTTGGAATGATAAGCCTTAATGTTACAGCAACCGACAAATTCGAAATAAAATCCGAACAATCTGGTGAAATCGAAGTAGTTAATCAAGCACCAAGGCTAATCTCAGTTGAGATTTTACCAAATATAGGTCCGAGGGGTACGATTCTAATTGTTAATGTCCAGGCATATGACGGTCACGGGGTGAAGAATGTCAGTATTGATTTTAGAGAATCTGGTGGAGAGTTAGTAACTCTAGTGGATAATTCAGGGATTTGGGTAGGCCAAATCATAATCCCAGAAGGTATGGCTCCAGGGTTACAAAATGTCGACTTTATTCTTGAAGACCAAATGGGGAAAATAACCATAACAGATACATGGCTTCAATCCCAGCCAGATAATCAACACCCTAGGGGCCCTCATTTCATTTCTGATGAAGTTATAGTTCCTGTTCAAATAACAGTATTGAACTCACCCCCTACAATGGTGCTTCCAGAAAATTTAAAATTCACTAGACCTCAAACTTCATCGATAGAAATTATTGAAGTTAGAATTACAGATTCGGATGGAGTGTTAAAGGCACGTGTCGATCTTGGAGTTTTTGCACCTTTGGGGAATGATGGAAAATGGACTTTGATGTATGATGATGGTACAAATGGTGATAGAATTGCCAATGATGGTAACTTTTCTGTTGGATTATCTCTTAGAAGCAGTACTCCATTGGGGACACATGAAGTATTAATTCAAGCATCTGATCAATACGATATGGTTACCACATTGACATCACTGACCATTACAGTAGAGGACCAATCTTCATCAATTCCAGGAGTTGATAGTGTATCTATGTCGACCGAATTATTAATTGGTGCTTTCGCAGTATTGGTAATTGCTATAATCGCTGTCAGTGGCCTGTTAATCAAGAATAATGGCGATGAGGACTCTGGTGAAGACAGGTTCGGTTTTGAATAGTAATTAATTGAAGCGATAACGGTTTATACCTCCGTACAATCCGAGGGTTACACTTGCGAGCGTAGTGTAGTGGTTATCACCGAGCGTTGCCAACGCTTGAACCCGGGTTCAAGTCCCGGCGCTCGCACCAGTAGCAGTAAATTTACTTGAAAGGGAACATTTAACGGCTTGAGGCTAATGGCTTGTTAGGGAACATAATGAGCGAACGACGAATAATTTTTATCGGGAAAAAGCCGCTCCATCTTTACATAAGAGCAGTAGTAATGTCTATGGAGGCAGGTGACAGGGAAGTGGAGCTTGTAGCAAGAGGTGCAACTATTGGAAGAGCAGTAGATGTGGCTGAAGTATGTCGAAGAAGAAATGGGTGGATCGCTCAAGGTTTGCCAGAAGAAGTAGTCATTGGAGAAATCACTTGTAGTTCAGAAGTAATAACTTCAGATGATGGAAAAGATAGAACTGTAAGTGTTCTTAAGATCGAATTGGATGGTATTGGAGACATACCAATCAAGGAAGAAGAATGATTACTTTAGTAGTTTTATTTTATTCTCGATTGCTTCTGCTGTAGATTGATATATCGAGAATTCTCGGCCAACAGGGTCCTCTAAATCCCAGTCTTGGTCGATTTCAATCATTGGGCAGTGGACTCCACAACCCATTGAAATAACCATGTCATAATCTTCTGGAGAAAACAAATCAATACTCTTTGGTTTCATACCCTCTGTTACAACCCCTCTTGACTGTAATATCTTTACAGCATTGTCAGCAATTGATCTTGCAGGATTGGTACCTGCTGAATCAGCAGTATGGCCTAAAGATTTAGCAATACCTTCAGCCATTTGAGATCGACATGAATTGCCAACACAGATGAATAATAGTCGCATTATTGAATGATAGTCCAACTACATATAATAAATTGCGATGTAAATTATACGAGAGTTATCAAAGGAGAGGCACAACCCCTGTACATGGAGCTAAAATCCAAATCTCAGTTGAAGAAAGGGCTTTTGATATTCACTTCAATATATTCTATCTTTTTCATTTTACATATTTTATTTGCAGTAAAAGATTTTGATTTAGGATTTAGAATAATTGCTTTATTGATAACTTTAATGACATTCTTTGTTGGATTGATAATAGTTTATCTAGGAAGGTTAGAGCATAATACTGTCGAAGTCAATCGAATAGGCGCATTGATTTCGGCTTTTCTAGCAATCGGACTTGGTTGGGCTTATTCAGGAATGGAATTAAATTGGAGCATAATATTATGGCCAATTGGGACAGTGTTTTGTCACCTATGTGTAGAACTCTTTATCTTAGGTCAACACCATGAATTCAAGTAGGTCTTTTACTTCATATTGACATGGCGGAATCACCAGTATCAATTCACAATTCAGATTCAGATGATTCTGAAGACCCAAACCCTAGTCCTCAACAACAAAAACAGATGGAGCAGGCATATGCTCAAATGAAGCGTAAAATGTCGGTTCAGGAGATAAGCCGAAAAATCAAACATAAGATAATGGTATTATCTGGGAAAGGAGGAGTAGGGAAATCAACAGTATCTACTGGCTTGGCTTTATCACTTGCCCAACGGGGGCATAGTGTTGGAATTCTAGATATAGATATCACAGGTCCAAACGTTCCAAAGATGATGGGTCTAGATGGTCATAGATTACATGTCGAAGAAGGCAGAATCCACCCAGCTCAAGGACATTTGGGTGTCAAAGTAATCTCGATGGCTTTTTTGCTTGAAGATGAGGATACTCCTGTTGTTTGGCGTGGTCCGATTAAATTAGGGGCAATTCAACAATTTATTGGAGATGTAGAATGGGGTGAATTAGATTATTTGGTAATAGATTTCCCTCCAGGTACTTCAGATGAGCCTCTTACTGTTGCACAATCATTACCCGATATAGATGGAATGGTAATTGTCACAACACCACAAGAAGTTGCCTTATTGGACAGTCGAAAGTCAATTAACTTCTCAGAATCATTGAAAGTACCTGTACTTGGAGTAGTTGAAAATATGAGTGGCTATACGATTCGAGGAACTGCTATGGCAAATACAGAGTTGGTAATTGCAGGACCAGGCGGTAAATCACATAAGGTCACTTCCGATGGTGATGGTAATTTCAGTGTAACTTTAGACATCTTCAAGAAAGGTGGAGGGAAATCTACTGCTGAGGAATTCGAGGTTCCGTTCTTAGGTGCATTACCGTTTGACCCTGGCTTTGTTAGAGGTGGAGATGATGGTGTTCATCGAATTGTAAGTGACCCTGATGGAGAATCAGCAATCGCTTTTTCCAAAGTTGTAGATTCAATTCTTGAACAAATTAGTGAGTCGCCAGGCGATAGTCTGGAGATTATTTGAGGGATTTAATGTCAGATAAACTCCCTGTAATGAAGCGCCTTGAAAGAAGAGATGTAGACATATTAGTGTCTTATGATAATGATCAGAACTTCATCATAACATATGATGACATTAGATATTCTTGTCCCTGTGCCAAATGTTCCCCACAAAGAAATAATGATGAATCTAGTAAGTATCTTAGAAGAGAAGTCGAGTCGATAGCGGCAGAAAAACCAAAGGTAAAGACTGTAGGGAAATATGCAATTTCTTTTGAATGGACATCCGGTTGTTCTAGTGGAATTTATCGCTTTGAACGAATTTGGTCATTGGCTAACAAAGAAGACCCCGATAATGGAAGAGGATATGTCCACGGGGTATGGTGAGTCGCAATAACGCTATTTTTTGATAAATCAACCCGAGGGTTTGATGTATTCATGATTATACCATACGCATGGAGGTCATACAGTGGAGGGAGTATACCTAACTTGGATGATTAGTGCTTTAGCATTAGGGGTCTTGCTTTTACCAGTCTTCAAACCACCTTGGATGGAGATTAAATTATCTACTTTTGTTGACTTCTTTAGAAGATATTGGATTCATATCCTTATGTTGTTCATGATTTATAATGCCAAAGATGGCCTTGATCAAGTCGATCGTATTCTAATGGCCAATACTGGGTTGGACATGACTCCTTGGATTTATGCAATAGAGGGTGATTTAGTATTACATCTACAACAATTCTTTGAAGCCAAATGGCTTACAGTTGCTCTTACTCATTTTTATGTGGCAGGGTTCATGTTTATTTGTTATGTATCAGTCTTCTATTTTGCCTACTTTGATGATAGATGGATTTCAGATAGAGTTACACTGACTATCGCCTGGGTGTATATTTTAGCAATCCCATTCTACTTATTTTTCAATGTCAGAGTGACAGGAGATTATATTCCCGAAATGAATACACTTGCTTATTCTCTAAATCCCGAAATTGCTGATTGGTTTAGAAGGATTGATCCTTTTACCAATTGTATGCCTTCCTTACATATTGGAGTTCCCTTTTCTGTATGGCTATGTTTGAAGAGGTTTGATGAAGATAATAGGTGGAAACTCTATCAAAATATTGTCCTTGTATACACTCTAATGACTTGTTTTACAATAATATACCTGGGGATTCATTGGATTCTAGATATAGTCGGTGGAATGTTGGTTGCTTCAGCTGCTGTTTCTATGGCTGAAAGAACATCTGTTGGATGGTGGAAGATATTTGATGAAAGAACGATTAATTCACGTTTGGTTACTTTGCTTACCAATCCCAAGAAAGCCTTTCGACATATTAACAGAAAGACTACTACCTTAGTGAAATCTTTTATCCGTCCTAAGGCAAAACAAACTGGAATAATAGTAATCGCTTTGATGATAGTGATAGTCTCTGTAATCACTTGGGATTTAACTCATCAATCCTTATCTGCCAATGGGGCAGATGCCCCCGAAGGTGCTTCTGCAGCAGATGGATGGCTAGTGACTTTAGATAACCGTAGTGAATATGGGGCTTTGATTGTTGTACAAGACTTATCTCAGATCGAAGATGATACGATTAAAGTAATTCAACCGATTATGAATTTAAACTCAACATATTCTTTGACAGGAACACATCTTGTAATGGCTAATGATACAGTATTATTTCTAGTCGACATCAATAATCCGGAGAAATTAGTTTTACAATATGAAGTGGATAAACCAGAACAAGTATTGATTACAAAGACAAATAATCAAGATGTTATTTTGATTCTATCCGATAATAAGTTATCTGCAATTTCCATAGATGGTCAAGAGATCAGTTTAGGTATTGAGAATGAAGATATCGAGTTTATATCGACTAATGGTATAGAATTTGCATATGTTACAAATTCTAATAAGACCGTGGTTAATATTGGAAGGATTGGAACTTTAGGTTCAATTTCATATCAGATGAATGCGACAGCATCAGAAGAACAAGATTTAGTTCTTGAAGGATGGGGCACTCCAGTGGATATGGAAAATGCTACAATCAATGAAGTTGAATTTGATTCTTCACACATAGCAGTAACCATAAATGTCAGTTCAGTCGATAGATTGGTATTACTGGATAGAACTACCAATAACCAATGGATTGTTGGCGATGGGAAATATTCCGCAGTTGATCCATCACTATCCAATGGCATTCTGGCATGGTCTGGTCGAGATCATCTAAATCCAATAATACCTTTAGATGAATATTTAGATGGGGAAATATATTACTTGAATTTGACCACAAATTATACTCATACTCTGACATCAGACAAAATCAACCAATGGGGTCCAATTGTCTTAGATAATCATCTAGTATATTTTGAAGAAGATGGTGATGGTTCTATAATCAAGATTCAAACATGGGTGCCAGAATTAAAAGAATATTCCAATATTGTGCTACAAATGGGGACTATACTGATAATCATCTTAGTTTTCATTCATCTAAATCAACGACAAATCGAAGCAAGAAATAAGAGAAAGATGGAAGAAGAATGATCACTTCTTGATACTTAACATCCGTTCTAAGGCTAGTAGTGAACTACTTTCAATATCTTTAGGGACTGAGACTTGATTAGGAATTTCATTTCCAACCAAGCGTTCCAATACGTCCATAAGGTATGCTGGATGAATCATATACATTGTAGAACATGGACATATTTTATCATCCAAGCATTCAATATTCTTGTCAGGATGCTCTTGAGCAAGTCTAGCAACCATGTTAATTTCAGTACCTATTGCAATAGAAGTACCTGATTCTTGTTGTTCCACAAAATTCCTTATGTATTGTGTTGAGCCATAAGCATCGCTAGCTTCGACAGTTTCTTTAGGGCATTCAGGATGAACAATGACTATACCATCAGGATTTAATTCCCGAAACTCATCTATCTGTTCAACAGTGAATCTCTTATGAACTGAGCAAAAGCCATGCCATAATATCAATTTTGAATCTTCTATTTCTTTCCACCTTGCGTCTGATTTAAGTTCATCAGGAGTCCATGTAGACATATTATCCTCAGAGATGCCCATTGCAAGTCCAGTATTACGTCCTAGATGTTGGTCGGGGAAGAAAAGAACCTTACCATCTTTTCCAGCTCTATCAAAAGCCCATTTTAGTGTGCCTTCTGCGTTTGAAGAAGTGCACACTATTCCACCATGATCGCCTACGAAAGCCTTCAGTGCAGCACTAGAATTCATGTAAGTTACTGGAATTAAATAATTTTCATTTTCAGGTGCCTTAGCATCAGGATCGTCTCTATCAATTGGGTCTAAAAGTTCAAAATTTTCTAAAATCTCCTCCCAACACTTAGTTACATCTTCCAAGTTAGCCATGTCTGCCATAGAACATCCAGCACGCATATTTGGTAATATTACCGCTTGGTCATCATTGGTTAGGATATCTGCAGATTCTGCCATAAAATGGACTCCACAAAAGATGATATATTTTGCCTTTGATTCTGCTGCTTTTTGACTTAGCATGAAGGAATCTCCTAAGAAATCAGCATGGATCACAATACTATCACGCTGATAGTGATGGCCCAGAATTAATAAATCATCACCTAGGGTTTGTTTTAGTTCACTAATCCTTTCAGAAATCAACTCTTCTTCTGGAGAAAGAGTTGTATCCATGAAATCTATTGAGCATAAAGGCAGAGAGATTGTCATTGCTTTCAATATAGCCAAGAAGTAATCCCTTTTCAATAGTTGTGAAGAGAGATTTTGATAAACTAAGGCTTAGAGGCCTTGATATGGTCTTCCAACCAATTGAGCAACTACACCTCGGTGCCGAGGCTGAGGTTTGGTCTGGAACATGGATGGGTAGGCCGGCTGTTAAAAAAATAAGACGGCCAAGAGGCTGGAGACATCCTAATTTAGAGAAAAGGTTGGGCTTTAGAAGAATGCTAAGTGAAGCAAGACTGCTAATCCGGGCACAAAGAGTTGGTCTTGAAGTTCCTGCAATATGGGATTTAGATCTAGATAATGGTGTACTAGTAATGGAGATGTTGCCGGGACGCCCCTTAATAGAAATACTTAGAGATAAAACTACAAGTCAAGAGGTAATCAATTCTTCACTATATAATTCTGGAGCATTGGTTAGGCGTTTACATCGTTTGGCTATAACTCATGGAGACCTTTCGACAAATAATATTTTGATAGATCAAGGATTAAATGCATACCTTGTTGACTTTGGGCTTGCGTCGATTGAATATGAGGTTGAGCGTTTTGGTATTGATTTACACGTTATCGATGAAATTTTAGGTGCATCACATCCTTCAATCGAAGGTGCTATCGAAGTATTTCTACAAGGATATGTCGATGAAGAAATTAATTTGGGACCAGCAGCAGAACTTTCCGGAGGTTCTGTCCCTGATGCAGAATCGGTGCTTAGAAGATTAGAACAAGTGCGCTCTAGAGTCAGATATCATGGTTAACTTTCGTCAACCAATAATCTTAATTCTTCTAGGCTTCTTAATTCAGAAAGATAAATTTGCTCGATCGAATCGAATAAATCTTGTTCATTTATTCTTTCTATTAGTTCTAGTAATTCACAGTATACTTCAGCGGCTTTAGCTTCAGTCTCAAGAGAATAGTTTAGCATTTCTAGATAATTTGTAGTATGCGTGATTTCATGCCCATTTCTTTCTGTCACCGGTATTCCTCCAATTTGGACAATTCCTTTGCGGACAATATCTGCATGAGTTACTGATTCAGTCATCTCAGTATTAAAAAGTGGAGATAATTGAAGCCTGTGTATTCCTCTTACATTTGCAGAATAGTGTGCATACATATTGATGGCACGTAATTCCCATCCAAGCGCTTGGTTCATTTTTTCTATCAGTATTGAATTTGACATAGTATCATCTCTTAGGGCATACGAAATTAATAATGGTCTTCTGCCTATGAAATTCGATTATAGTACATGTACTTAAAATATATTATAATTAAACAAAAACTCTGTTTCCTATAATCCATCCTGACCAAGCAAATATCGGACATAGAGTGAAGGTTAATACAATGTATAATCCAGCTGTGGATGAATTCCCACTTTGTAGAAGTTCAACAGTTTCCACCGAAAATGCAGACATAGTAGTAAAAGCACCTAGGATTCCAGTGCCGAGAAATAATGCTAAATCAGCAGACATAAGGTTCTGTGAAAGGCTTAATGCGACCATTCCTAGAAAAAAAGAACCTATAACGTTCACTAATATTGTCGCTAAAGGAAAAGTTTCGAATGAAATCCACGTGCCGATAGAATACCTCAAACAGGCACCTATCGCGCCACCAAGAGCGACTAGTCCAATTTGTTGAAGCATGACTTGGCCTATCATCGCCGCACCTTGAATACTGTGCTTAAAAAAGCATAAAACCTATTTTTTAATCAATAGACATGAAAATGCCAATACTATCGGATGAACATGGCCCGAACAATTTGGTTTCTAACTGGAAACCTCGGAAAAGTCAAGGAAGCAGCAGATCATTTAGGTCCACTAGGCTATGATGTTCATCAATTAGTAACTCCAAATAATGCCATAATTGAACCACAATCGGATGATCTTGTTGAAGTGGCAATTTCAAAGATTGAACAAGCAGTATCCCATTTACCTAAAGATGCAGATTCCCAAGATCTATTGATGATTGAGGATGCGGGATTATTTGTCGAATCACTTGGAGGTTTCCCAGGAGTTTATTCATCATATGTACATCAAACTCTGGGTTGTGAAGGAATAATTAGATTATTATCTCATCTGCAAACCGAAGATAGTATCAGATTAGCACATTTAAGAGCAGCAGAATTTCGTGCTGTCGCCGTATTATGGGATAATGGTAAGAGATATATCGGCAACGGAGTCTGCCCTGGCTATATCTCAGAAGAAATAGAAGAAGGGAATGGTTTTGGTTTTGATCCGATCTTTGTACCATTGGATTTAGATTCAAATGGACGCTCTCTTTCTGCTGGTGAATATGGTGTTATCAGTACTGATGGCTCCTCATTTGGTGCAGTAGATATTGAGGTGAAGAATAAATTTAGTCACAGGAGTAGGGCATTGAACGACTTGTTTAATCAATTGCCATCAGCATGATAAGTTAGAAGCAGTTGCATGGTGGTGAGGGACATGGGTTTTGCACGTACGGTCACCGGTTTGATTGCCCTCACTTCAGGTCTTTTCTATCTGACATCAGCCTCTGGATTACCAGATAATGGTAAGTGGGCATTGATTGGAGTCACCTTTGTTTTTTCAGTCGGATGGGTTTTACTAGGCAACCGAGATAAATCAACTACTTATGCTCCTAGATCTATTTCACAAGATATTTTAATGGAAGAAGAAGTTGTTGAAGAAGCTAGTAGTGATTCAAATATTCCAGAGCCAGTTAAGGAAGAATCTCTTGATGGCGCTTCGCTTAAAGAACGAAAATTAGCCAAGATAAAAGCGGTAGAAAACCAACAGAAAATGGTGGCCATGGGTATATCCGAGGACTCCGATTTAGAGGAATTAGAAGTTGAGGTTGAAATCGAAGAACTTCACACTGCAGATGAATATGTAGTAGAGGTAAGTCCTGAATCAGTTGAAGATGCCGATATCGAAGTCACAGTATCCAATCGTAGAGTACAACATCAAGAGATTCGTGAGAGGATCGAAAAGCGCCGTAGAGGGCAATTGGCAGAAATACGCGCTTCTACAGTACGAATGTGGGAAGAACATACCGCAGGTGAAGACCTAGTTGCAGTCTTACAAGAAGCAGATCATGGGCAATCAGTAATGGTTGAACCGGAAAACCCAGAGCCAGGGCATATCTATGGGGCCACTTTTGTTAGAATAGATGATATTCAAATACTCAAATTAAGAACACCGTTGGATACTGGATTTGAAGAGGTAGAGAAAAAGCAAACACTTCCTCCACTTAGTGGTTTAGAGGGTCTTCAATTACCTCCTTTACCTGAAATAACTGGTCTAAAATTACCCCTAGTTCCGTTGCCTTTACCCTCTAATGCTAGTAATGCATTAGCAGCGTTAAAAGATGAAATGGGCGATAGATGAGGGTTAATCGATGAATCATCTGTCAGATAATTCCACAGTAAATCCTCCTATTCAACAAAAATTAGCACTATGGGGTTTGATTCTAGTAGCAATTGCGCCAAGCATTTCAGTCATTACAGGATTTGCCCTTAAGGCTGGAATAGTAGCAATAATCGTATTTCTCGCTACTAAATTATGGATATTTGGTCTTCCAGCATTTTGGTATCTGAAAATCGAGAAAGGTAATTTCTCCTTATCCCTACCGAAGAATGGTGGATTAAAAATATCTTTACTATTGGGTATTGGGATGGCTACGGCTATTTCTTTGGCTTATTTTATATTCGGAGAAAAGATGTTACGCTCCGATGACCTATTTTCCATTTTAGATCCTGTTGGGTTAACAGTAGCATGGAAGTTTGCATTGGCTATATTTTTCTGGATATTTATTAACTCAGTACTCGAAGAATATGTATTTAGATGGTTTATAACTTCTAAATTAGAACAATTAATTGGAGGTAAATGGATTCCAATATTCCTTTCAGCAGGCATATTTACAATCCATCATACAATTGCCTTGGCATTCTTTATCGATCCATTAGGTAACCTTATTGCATCATTGGGTGTATTCATAGGTGGTGCGATTTTTTCTTGGATTTACATTCAATATCGAAGTATTTGGGTTGCTTGGATTGCTCATGCTATTGCAGATATTGCAATTTTTGTAATCGGCTGGGAACTGATAATTGGGTTCTAATATTATTCATGCATCCATTTAGGGGTTTCTCGATTAATGAATGCCTGAACGCCAATTTCCTTGTCCTTTGTGTCAAAGAGGTTAGCAAATGCTTCTGCCTCAATTGCTACACCTTGTTCTAAACCTACTTCTAAGGATTTTCTAATTGTAGACTTTGCAACAGCTAAGGTGCTTGAAGACTTACTGGCGATTAATTTCGCCATCTTTATTGTGAAATCAACTAATTCCTCCGGCGCCATCACATGGTTTACCAATCCGATACGATATGCTTCCTCAGCATCAATCATTTCACCAGTCATAATCAACTCCATTGTTTTACCATAGCCTAGTAATTTCATCAATCGTTGTGTAGCACCATATCCCGGAATCAGTCCAAGATTTATTTCTGGAGTGCCAAATTTAGAGCGATTACTAGCGATGCGGATATCACAAGAGCATGCTACTTCACACCCCCCACCAAGGGCAAAACCATCTACCATCGCAATTGTAGGTTTACTTAGTGACCAAATTGCTTCAATTGCATTATCGGCGAATTCAAGTTTAATATCTTGACTTTTCTTACCAACAAATTCTGTAATATCTGCTCCAGCAACAAAGGCATTCGGTTTTGGTCGTTTTCCTTCTTCTGGCTCTAATGGTTGAGCACCTGTAATTATCACGCAGCGAATTGAATCTTCTGATTCAACCCAACTACACATTTCTTTCAGTGAACTCATAACATCTGAATTTAGAGCATTCAATTTATTGGGTCTATTGATGGTAACTAAGGCGATACTACCATTATTTATTTCATCTCCATCAACTGCGATAACTTCAATGGTTAATACTTCGCTATTTGGGGCGCTCATGGCGATGGCAGTAGGTTGGCCTTCATGATATATGCGCTTTATGTTGTAAACCAATAATAAAAAGCAAAGTAATGTTTGGTCATCACATGGGTGAAGCAGAAGTTCCGCTTGTCAAGGCAATCGACATGGCTAAGAAATATGGTGACTTCATTGCCTTACATCCATTGAATATCGAAGTATACTCGGGGGAATTCTTTGGAGTATTTGGTCCAAACGGAGCAGGTAAGTCGACCTTTATCAAACTCCTAACTGGGCAATTAAGGCCTAGTAAAGGTATGATTGAGGTGCTGGGAATTAATGCTATTGATAATCCACAAAAACTGAAGGCTAATATTGGTATAGTCCCAGAATCTGAATCACCACCTTCGTTTTTAACTCCAGTTGAGTTTCTAGAATTCGTTGCAACCCTTAGAAACGTAGAGAATTCTACAAAAGAGGTTGAATATTGGCTAGATTGGTTTGGCCTTGAAGAAAAGCGTAATACAATGTGTAAGGATTTATCCAAGGGTCAAAGGCAGAAAGTTATGCTTGCAGCAGCATTCATTCATCGGCCTAAATTATTATTTCTAGATGAACCTTTTGCCAATTTAGACCCAATATATCAACGTAAATGTAGGCAATGGCTTCTTGATCATGTATCGAATGGTGGAACTATTTTCCTTTGTTCACACGTATTGGAAATGGCTGAAAGAATGTGTAATAGGATGGCGATAATAAATGATGGTAAGGTTCTAGCAGCAGGTTCTGTAAAGGGTCTCAAACTTTCCAGTCAAGAAACGTTAGAAGATGTATTCATAAGATTAGTTGGTCGTTCAATTGAAGACGTAGAGAGACTTAGCGATGAAGGTATTTCCGAGGAGGAGTAGAATTGTCAGGTGTGATAATTTCATCTAAAGATTGGGATGAGGTTGAGTTCACAACAAATCCAACTAGTCTAGGTACTGGCTCTTCAGGTCAAAAACTTCACACTCCAATTAGAGGATGGGCCTCATTCATTGCGACATTCAAGGTGATGTTTAAAGAAGAATTCCGTAAGAACCTTGAATTCGCCAAAGCACGTCAAATAATACTATTCCCGCTCCTATTGTCATTAATAACTATGATTTCCACAATTGGATTACAATTCCTCGTAGGTGATTCAGCAGCCCATGTCAAGGATATCGAATCCAAGACCTTTACTTGGCAAGAATTACGATTTGCTTTACACCTTCCTCTGCTGATGTTTAGTTTGGGTATGGGTACATTTGCCTTCATGGGGAGGGACGCCTTGATTCGAAGAACAGGAACTAAGAATTTCCTTTTGGCTTCCCCAGCACTTCAACCATTACCCAATTCTGTGGCCCATTTTGTGTATTTTGTCAAAGATTTATGTTTTTATGTTTTGTTAATTTTGAGTCCAATAATTGTAGGTATGTTTTTTGGAATAGGGCTCGAACCACTAGCCTCGATAAATACGCCTCTGGAGGTTAGTAGCCTTCCTTGGACTTGGATCGCAATGGTAATTACTTTGGCACAAGGCTTGGTATTTTCATTTTTAGTATCTGCCTTGTGGATGCGAGGCAGACCATATACGGTAATTGGGCCGATACTAATTGTTATTTTTGGGATAAGTGTTGGAACTAGAGCACTAGACTTAAACTGGTTTTTATTAGGCCTCCAAGTACAATCGTCTCAAAATGTATTAATGGCTATATTTTATTTTCTACTTTGCATCATTCTTGGATACCTTTCCTCACGACTGATCATAGATGATTTCGATGTTAGTGTGGTGGAAAAGGGAGACATGCTAAAGCCGATGTATGATAGATTAAACTTTTTAGGAAAGGGAGAGGTTCAATTGATAGTTGCTAAAGAATTTGTTGATTTATTCCGTTCAGGTTCCATAAAGAAAATGACTGTATCTTATGCAATACCACTTCTTGTGCTTCTTGGAATGGCTTGGATTGTTGACTTTGCAGATGCGCCTATTCCAATAAACCTTCTTTCTTATGCACCATTCCTTGGTTTCTTTGGTTTTAATTTTTATTCTTGGCTGACTATACTGGATTCATCAGAGTTCATGAATGGGCTGCCAATACGAGTTCCACAACTAATTAGGGCCAAGGTTGTAGTTTACTTCCTAGCAACATCTTGGATCTCACTGATCTTCATAGTTTTGATGGCATGGCGGTTAGATGAATGGGCATCATTGCCTACTAGCATTATCGTTATGTTTGCCAATTCGATTTATATCGTAGCATTAACGGCCTACTTAATGGGTTTAAGGCCAAATCAAGCTATATTTGATGCTTCTATAATGATTTGGTTTTGGTTGGGGACCGTATTGCCACTATTGGGGCTATTTTTATTATCATTCACTCAAGGAGATGTATCTCTATATGGGAATTGGTGGGAGAGGACTTCCCAAGACGGATTATCCGCCACCGCCTCAATATATGATGAAAGTTTGGTACAACAAGGATATATGGGGATGCTTATGATTTCAGTGGGCCTTTTACTGGCGTCATTATTACTTTGGAAATTGATGGATCGTCGTTGGGGAGATGCCCATTTTGATAATTAATGCACAATGGGTAGTTATCTCCGCATCTTGCATAAGGGATATGTTGAAGGGCGCTAACCCGACGGTAAAACATGGGCAGAGTACTTGCAGTATGTGGATTGCCGGGCTCCGGTAAAGGCGAATTCGCTGCAGTACTTGAAAGTCAAGGTGTGCCTATTTTGTCTATGGGCGACATGGTCAGGGCAGAAGTGGCTAGCCGCGGGCATGAAGGTTCACCCGCCATATTTGGGGAAGTGGCTGCCGATTTACGTTCAAAGTATGGTGATGACATTCTAGCCATTCGATTGTGCGAGGCAGTTGACGGACTTCTTACAACCAATGACATAGTATTGATAGAGGGTCTACGGGGAATTGCAGAATACGATGTTTTCTTTTCGAGGTGGGGTGCTAACTTTTCCACCATCGCAATCACTGCGGCTAGCAAGGTTCGCTTCCAACGAATACAAAGTAGGGGGCGGCCAGAAGATGGAGATTACGCTGCTTTTGAAGTTAGAGAAAAACGAGAAACAGGATGGGGACTAGACGATTTGATCAAATCTGCCGATGTCCTTTTACCGAATGAGTCTGAACTACAAGAATTCATTTTAACATGCAATAATTGGTTTAAATCTTTTAAAAATTAACATCAAGCAGTTATGGCATTTGATTTTGGCTCGCAGGGTGGCGATTTTAGGTCAAGATTTCTGCGAAGTGTTATAGTCGGCCAATGCATGTGGCTAAATGCTTCGGCTGAGGAATGATGTATGGCGAGAAAAAAAGGAGGCCGAGGTAAACGTCAACGAGCTCAACAAAGAGCCCAATACGATGAACTCGACAAATACCCAGTTCTACCCCCGCATGCATTTGCTAGAGTTGTCAGAGATAGACAGACATTGAACATTATTTATCAAATCATTGAACCACCAATGACCAAGAAGGAAGAAGATTATCGCGATGAAATAATGGATATTTTCATTCGTTCATTAACCGCTAATATTGAAGAAATCGATGCTAACCCAGAAGCTTATGTTAGAACTGCAATGGATAAAGTAATCAAGGCATATGGTATGAAAATCAATAAGAAGTCAAAATCCAAGATTTTCTATTACCTCAAGAGAGATTTGATTGGTTATGGGCAGATGGATGTATTGATGAATGATGCAAATGTTGAAGATATTTCCTGTGATGGAACCAACGTACCAATCTTTGCATATCACCGTAAGTTCGAATCTGTTGAAACCACATGTGTTTGGCCAAACGATGATTTATTAGAATCATTCGTCATTAAACTTGCTCAAAGATGTGGTAAGCACATTTCTGTTGCATCCCCTCTATTGGATGCAACTCTGATGGATGGTTCTCGAATTGTAATGAAACTCGGATACGAAGTATCCACACGTGGTTCTTCTTTCTGTATTCGTAGATTCAAGGATGATCCTTTTTCACCAGCAGATATTATTGCCTTTAGGACTATGTCTTCACTCATGGTTGCTTATCTTTGGATTGGTTTTCAGAATGAAGTCCCAATGCTATTCGTTGGAGGTACTGCTTCAGGTAAAACCACTACTTTGAATGCAATGTGTATTTTTATCCCTTGGCAAATGAAGATTGTATCGATAGAATCTACTCGTGAAGTAAATATTCCTCAACCTAACTGGGTTCCAGGCCTGACAAGACAAGGTTTTGGTGGAGAATCGAGTGAAGGTGTGATTGGTGAGTTCGAATTACTAAAGGCAGCTCTTCGTGAACGGCCTGAATACATCATAGTAGGTGAGATTCGTGGTGCTGAAGCATATGTTCTATTCCAGGCAATGGCTACAGGTCACTGCGCTTATTCCACAGTGCACGCAGATTCTGTACCGTCATTAGTTCACAGACTTGAAAACAAGCCAATTGATATCCCACGTGTACTACTACCTGCTTTGGAAGCATGTTGTATCCAAATTCAAACAAGAATTAACGGTAACCGTGTTAGGAGAACTAAGCAATTGGTTGAAATTGTAGGAATAGATCCTAACTCTCTTGAAGTGATTACTAATGAGGTGTTCCGATGGGACGTAAACACTGATGACTTTACCTTTAGTGGTAAGTCATATGTTCTTGAAAAGATTATGGTAAAACTCAATTACTCACAAGATGATATGCGTAGAGAATTGAGGACAAGAAAGAGAATCCTTGAATGGATGGTATTGAATGATATCCGTAAAGCAGATCAAGTTTCTCAAATTGTCACTGAATATTATGTGCGTCCAACTGAGATACTTGCTCGTGTTGACGGTCTACGTTGATGGGGGTAAGAAATATGGATTTGACCGCTTGGCAGAGATTCTGTAATAGAATCTTAGGTCGGATGTTAAAAAAGCGAGCCCGTAGAGACACTAAACTCTCAAGTAATCTAGTTAAAGGTTCAATGGGAATGATGCCCGAAGTATATCTCTCGACAGTAATTATGACTTCTTTGGCCATTGCCCTAGTATGTTGGGGAATCGTTTCATTATTCTTCATCCCTGAAATAGGAGTAATTTCTTTTTATGAAAATCTCCAAGATCCGTTGACAATTAATCCTTGCCTCGATTGGGAATATTGGGAGCCAGAACTAATTGACAAATCCAAATTAGGAAATGGCTGCCCATTATATGAGACTAGAATCTTTCCAGAAACTCTAAAGGGATTGATAATAATTTTTGGAGGTCTACTAATTCCTTATTCCGGATACCGATTAGTGCGAGGCGGAGCAAAAAGAGAAGCAGACCGTAGAGGCGCTCAAATCGAAAAATACCTTCCTTATGCAGCATCTTACACCGCTGCTATGTCTGCAGCCAATGCAACACCAGCCAAGATTTTCAGGTCCTTAGCGATGAATAGCGATATTTATGGTGATGTAGCTGATGATGCTGGATTGATATATCGGGATGTAACTGTATTAGGTTATGACCTGATAACAGCGATTAAAATGAGTGTTGATAGAGCAGCTTCCGTTTGGCTTACTGAGTTTTTCCAGGGCATGGTAGGTACATTGACTGCTGGAGGTCATTTGAAGTTATATTTCTTAAATCGGTCTGAGCATTACATGAGAGAGAATAGGACCAGATTACAACAATTCCTCGAATCAATAGCACTACTGGCAGAATCATACATCGTAGTCGCAGTTGCTATGCCATTGTTTTTGATTGTCATGCTTGTCATTATGTTCTGGGTATCTGGTTCAGGTGCCCAGATGTCTGAAGGTATGCTATATGGAATTGTATTAGGTTTCATACCGATGATTCACGTAGCATACGCTATATTGGTTTACATCAGCAGTAAAGAGCAGGAAATGTAGGAGGTGAATCGATGGCTCGTGATAAGAAGAAAAAGAAAATGGTTGTCGAACTTGACCTTCCAAGGGATGATAATACCTTGAAAAACTTATACATCATCCTTTTCTTTTCTGTAATTCTTGGAATTTCTTCAGGAGTAATGTGGGCTACAAATTCCGGATTCATCCCAACTACAAATGGGGAGCCGATATTCACCAATGTATACTGTGGAGCAACTGCAGTTGATAGTTTAGGAAATGAAATAGGCGATGAGTTTAATTCAGCCCAAAAACCATCATATGAAGCAAATCAATCATGTGCTATTCTAAAAGATCGACCCGACCAATTAACTTGGGTTGAGCAACCATGGGAAAACTTCCAGTCAAAGGCTAAAACCTTTGATGTTCCTGGAATCTCAGATGCCAAATTAAAAGAAGGCGTATTCATAGTTCAGCCATTAGAAATGAACTGTGATGTTTCAGCACCCACCCCTACACAATACACTACTGCTATTAGAGATTCAGACGGGCAAACTATAGATTTCTTTAACGGAACTACCGGCAAAGACAGTGATGTTTGTTCAATTTCGATAGAAAATATGGACTCGGGAAACAGATATCAAGTTGTATTTCTTTCAAGTGAAGAGGGTAAGAAATTAGGTTCTGCTAAATTTGATATAACTGTTGATTATTATGACGGAATTCCAACAAACATGAATAATAAATCGTTTTGGTTAGGTCCAAAAATTGAACTTGGACCACTTGACTTCAGGCCAACAATATTCCTTAACTTCTTTGGCCTGACCTTTTTCTTTTTAATATATCCAGCATCGTATTATTGGGAAAAAGTCGAAGCAAAGAAGAATGAAGTCGAAGAGAAATTCCCAGACTTCCTACGTGATATGGCAGAGTATTGGAAAGGAGGCCTCTCAATGACAGTGGCAGTTCAAACTCTTGCCAAGTCTGAATATGGGGCATTGAATGATGAAGTCAAGAAGATGTCTGACCAATTGAGTTGGGGTATAAAATTCAGTGATGTAATTAAGCAATTTGCCGAACGTGTTGGTACACCTTTGGTTAAAAGAGCGATTACATTGATTGCAGAAGCCGATAGAGCCGGTGGTAAAATATCAGATATTCTAGTAACTGCTGCCAATGATTCTCGTGAGATTAAGTTCTTGGAAGGAGAGAGAAGAAGGGCGATTGGATCATATATCGCAGTTATTTGGACTTCATATTTCGTATTTTTAGGAGTTATCACCTTGCTTGGTAGAATCTTTATTCCTGCGATTGCTAAATCAAATTCAGGTGATGAAGGCGATAGTGGTGGAGCAAATATTGGAAACATGACCATTAGAGCAATCGACCCCTTGTTTTTCGTAACAGTATTCTATTATGGTGTGACAATGCAGGCAATAGGTAATGGCACCATGGCTGGATTGATGGCAAATGGTAGATTTTCTTCTGGGTTCAAGCATTCAGGAATGATGATTATAGTTGCATTAATTGCATTTAACCTTCTAGTATTCAACCCTGAGCTGATCGGCGATTCAGCATACTCAATAACTAAATTAGTTACTACTTCTGACTCATCCTTTATGATTGGATTAAATCCATCAGGTGGGACATTCATCCCAACTCCAATGATCTGGAGTTGATGTTATGCGTGAAGATGAAAATGCTCAGATTCACATTCTAGAAATGGTGACATTATTTTGGCTTTTTTTTATGTCTGCAACATTTTTGATTAGAATTGATGTTCCTGATTCTCGTTCTATTGCGCATGATTCATCATTAGAAACTGCAGGTGAGTCCGCATTCTCTTATGGATTGGGATTAGAAGCAGAGGTAGAAGGGGAAAATAGGCTTACTGAATTACTCAATAATAGTGATTTTGAAGGAGTCTGTCAGTTATTACAAGATGCAATCCTAAGTGGGAAAGAGGGCAATTGCTGGTTAGCAAAGAATAGTGCCACTGCTACTCCTTATGGGCTGGTTGCTACCCCCTCTGGGAATACGTTCACTGTACATAGCCTTGTAGTGGTCAATGAGAATCTATGGACAGTAACCCTCGATATTTGGAGTATAGGAGGTGGTGCCTGATGTATTCTCGTAATATTGATTCAGAGGAAAGAGATGCAGCACAGATGCTATTGGCTACTGGAGTCGTACTATTACTTTCTTTACTTTCCATGGCAGTTTTTAGTGTTAAAGTGGCAGGTCTTACTCAATCAGATGACTCATCATCAAATGATGTTATTCAAACATCACAAGAAGTAATTGATGCTGTTCCAGTTTTAGTTGAAAATAGGACAATCATGTGGATTGATGCAGGTCTGGAACGAATGGAATCTGCCCAGTTAGCATTAGATAGTGTCCATGATGATTTATTACATCATGGAGAACTGATTGGAATCGAAGTAAAAATTATTGACTTCACTATAACTAATATCGATGGTACTTCAATGTCTGTTACAGGTGAGTTAGGAGTCTCAGATAGTTCAACAACTCTTCAAACCAACATATCTTTCATCATCTCTGTGTAGTACGGTTTTGATTCCAGGCTAGGTCAAGTAGGTGCCCAATTCTCTCCTTATCGTCTTTAACTTTAGAGATATCAACTATCGGCCAATTAGATATCTTTGATTTTTCTATTAAACCCTCTTGAATTATTCTAATACGGGGGAGGTTGGCGATATATCTATCAGCCCTCCTAAATGAATGGGCATCTCTTGAACGTAACATTGATTGATGTTTACTCTCATCACTGACAACCATGATAATACCTAGTGCCATTCCGCCTGCAGCTCTCCATGAACTCAGTAATTTCTCACTAGGAACAATGTGTACCCCTTCCAGTAAAAGATCAATGCCTTCTCTCAATGCTCTCTCAATAGTTGCTTCTACTCCAATCTCTACCGATTGGCATGTATCTAGCCAGTCGATTACCGGATCATTTGCTGAACCGACCGAAAATGAAGAGCGGTGTAATGCGGAATCTGAATTTTCAGTATCACAACATCTCATTATTTCACGGATGGCATCGGTTGAAATTATTCTAGAAAAATTACTTTTAGCAGCGACTTTTAATGCAGCAGTAGATTTTCCAGTACCGGTTGCTCCAGCGATTATTAGCAGTCTTGGAGCCCTATCGGCAATAGTTCGCGCAGTTGTCTGAGATAACCCGACCGTACGCGCCATAGTCTACATTGAGTGGTCTTTACTGATGAGTCTTACCTCATTACAGAGCACATTTTTGCAATTTTGCAACATTCATGTGAAGCGAATACCTTTCAACGGTCACTACATGGCCGGCTTATGAGCGCACAACAAATGTCGATTGAAGGAAAGTGGGTCGATGCTGAAAACAGTGAAACTAGTGATGTAATAAATCCTGCAACAGGTCAGATTATTGCCACTGTACCCAAAGCAACTATTGCTGATGTTGAACGATGTATAGAAGCATCAAGGAAAGCATTTTTAGAATCATCTTGGAAGAATATTGATCCAGCCCAAAGAGGTCGAATACTCAATAAAATGGCTGCTGCAACTTATGGGGCTGCCAAAGAATTAGCCAAGATAGAATCAGAAAATAATGGTAAAACATTCCGTGAAGCACTTTCAGAAATTCGTTATGGTGCATGGACCTTGGAATATTTTGCAGGACTTGCAGATAAAATCGAAGGCAGTACAATTCCTGTTCCAGGAAATCGCTTGAATTATACTCTTAGACAATCATTAGGAGTTACTGTTCACATAGTTCCTTGGAATTTCCCATTACAACTTGCTATCCGCTCAATTGCTCCTGCACTAGCAGCGGGTTGTACTGTTATAGCAAAGCCAGCTTCTTGGACACCTCTTTCGCTTTTGGCTTGGGCTAAGAAAATGGAGGAAGCAGAAGTAGGTTTGCCATCTGGAGTCCTACAGATCATTACAGGTTCAGGCGGTTTAATTGGAGATGCACTTGCTGGACATGCTGGTGTTGATGGAGTAGTACTGACAGGTGGAGTTCCAACTGGACAAGCAGTTATGGCTAAAGCCAGCGAGAACTTGACTCCTGTAACTTTGGAACTTGGCGGTAAAGGTGCTAATATCGTATTTCCGGATGCAAATTTAAGATATGCAGCCAAAGCGATTTGTTTCGGAATTTTCATGAATGCAGGACAGATGTGCTGGGCAGGTTCTAGACTTATTGTCCACGAAGATATCCATGATGAATTGGTTGAGGCAGTAGTTGCAGAGGTTGCTAAGTGGAAAGTTGGTCCTGGTATGGAAGAAGGAGTTCGAATTGGAAGTCTTGTTCACCAAAGTCATCGTGATGAAGTATTAGAAAAATTACAATCCGGATTGGCCATGGGTGGCAAAGTTCGATGTGGTGGAAAAGCGATAGACGGGGAAGGAGCATTTATGGAAGCAACGGTAGTAACCGATGTCTCAAGTGACAACCTATTATTCAAAGAAGAATTATTTGGACCAGTATTAGCGGTAACCAAGTTTACCGAGGATAGTGAAGCATTATCATTGGCCAATGATACTCAGTTCGGCTTATTGAATGGCATTTGGACAAATAACCTCAGTCGTGCCCATAATATGGCTAGAGACTTAGAATCGGGAATGGTTTCTATCAATGAGTATCCAATTACATTCCCTCAAACAGCATTTACTGGATGGAAACAATCTGGTATTGGAATAGAACAAAGCCAAGATGCTTTGAGATTTTATACCAAGGTAAAGAATGTCAACATTAAACTTTGAGGTGAGGTATTGCCAGTACTAATTGATACATCAGACAATGGTATTAGTGTCATAACTATGTCCGGTAAAACTTCAAAGCAGTCTTTTTCTTTAGAATTCTTACCTATGATTGCTGATGCAATCGACACTGCTCTTAGCGATGTTAATATCAGGGCTCTAGTACTAACAGGTGAAGGAAAGTTTTTTTCTGCTGGAGCAGACATTCAAGCATTTGCTCAATCGATAGAAGATCATGATGCACCTCTACTTATACGTAAATTAACGGGAATACTTCATCCATTATTGCTTAGAATGAGACAATCTTCCACTATCTGTATTGCAGCAATAAATGGTGCATGTGCAGGAGGTGGGCTTGGTTTGGCACTTGCTTGTGATGCAAGAGTTGCTTCTAAGGGTGCCAAAATGGCAGCTTCTTATTCCGGTATGGGATTATCACCCGACGGTGGTACTACCTGGCTTCTTCCACAGTTGGTTGGTTCACAGATTAGCCGCCGTTTCTTTTTTGAAAATTCAATTTGGTCAGCACAACAAGCATTTGAATATGGGGCAATTGATGAATTGGTTGAGAGTGATGAACTTATTGAAAAAGCATGCCAAATGGCAACTCTATGGAGTTCATGGGGTCAGCACACAAAGGAAGCAACTAAACATCTACTAGATGTCCAATCAGTAAATGACTTTGAAACGCATTTGAGACATGAAAGGACATTGATTGAAGCGGCAGGAACAACTGCAGCATTCAAAGAAGGTGTTTCTGCATTTTTAGATAAAAGAAAACCTAAATTTGATTGATTATTCTGGTAATTGGGTTTCTTTAGGTTCTCCACTTGTCCAATCATAAATCCCCTTACCGGTCTTTTTACCCAATCGACCTTGTGAAACTAACTTTTCCAATAATGGATGTGGTGCATATGAGTCATCATTAAAAGAAATTTCTAGGTTCTTCAAAATATCTCTACGTACATCTAACCCAACCAAATCCGTAAGTGCTAATGGACCCATTGGATGCTTATATCCTAAAACCATTGCAGTATCGATGTCCTTGGCACTAGCAACACCATCTGCAAGCATTCTTATTGCTTCATTACCTAGAACAACACCCAACCTACTTGTTGCAAAACCAGGAACATCCTTGACTAGAATACAGGTTTTACCCATCGCAGCACCAGCGGATTTAGCGGCTTGAATGGTTTCCTCACTGGTAGAATTGTGTTTAATTAATTCAAGTAGTTTCATTATTGGAACTGGATTAAAGAAATGCATACCAATAACCTGTTCAGGTCTTTTTGTACTCGCAGCTATTTCAGCAATAGAAAGTGAGGAAGTATTTGTTCCCAAAATCGCATGTTGTGGAGCAAATTTGTCTAATTGGGAGAAAATAGACTTTTTTAGTTCAGGAATCTCAGGAACCGCTTCAATTACTAGATCCGCTTCCTTGACTGCCGATTCCAAATCAGAGATAGCAAAAATATTAGTTGACCATTCTTGCTTTTGTTGCACTGTGGTTTTACCTCGTTCTATTCCCTTATTCCAAAATTCATCTATTCGTTTCATACCTTTTTCCAAACCTTCTGGAAAGGCATCAAATAAGTTAGTCTTCCAACCACTCTGAGCGCAGATTTGAGCTATTCCAGCACCCATTGTCCCTGCACCAATAACTGCTACAGTTTGTATCTCCATATTCAAGCCAAGGGGTTTGACTTCATGATGCTTCCTTGAGTTTTGAGTTTTTACTTTGGGCCAATAAAACCCCTCCTACAATTAGAATAAACGAAATCATTAGTGAAGAACCTAATTTCTCATCCAGTAATAAGTATCCTCCAAATATTCCAAATGGTGGTACAAGGTAGATGTATAGTGCACTTCTACCCGCTCCAATAGTTAGAATTCCATCAGCGAACCAGACATACGAGATGACTGTTGAAAATATCGCAAGAAATATAATTGATATCCAACCATTCAGAGAAGGTTCAGGAATCCCATATTGAATTGTTTCAATAGCCATTATGGGTGTAAGGAAAAATAATCCCAAAACTGAAGACCATACAGTAAGATGAAGTGGGGAAAGTGGCTTTTCTGAGTCAATTGGAGGTAAAATCATGGCTTTCTTCATCAGTATTGTATTACAGGCCCATGATAAAGCGGCTCCAGCGATTAACAAATCCCCAATTGCCCTATGTGTGAATGAAATATCTACATTTGGTGAGTAATAGAACAAAATACCGACTCCGATCAAACCCATTATAAGTCCAATCGCCAATCTTAAATTCATTTTTTCATTCAAGAAAAAGATGGCCAGTAATGCAGTAAAAAAAGGATTAAAAGTAATCATCAGAGAAGCGTCCCCTGCAGCGGTATACTTCATTCCGAACATAAAGAAGGCTTGATACACACAGGTAGAAAAGAACCCAATCATTGCTAACCTTTTCCATTCACCTCTTGTAGGAATTAGCCATTGATTTGTTATACGCAGAAAAACTAGGAAACAAATAACTGCAATTACATATCTTATCCAAGAAGCAACAAATGGTGGAATATCATTTGCTATGATTCGACCAGCAGGCCAGCCAAAACCCCAGATAGCAGCAACTACGAATAACTTGAAATGAGTTAGAAAGTGCTTCATTCAAATCTCTCCAAACCTAATTGGAGCATGCGTGACCTTGGAAGGCCAATTTCTGGTAATCCATCTGCAGGAGCATATATCTTCAGGCCTTCAATACGAGAAACATATAGCCCATAACTAGCCATATCATCTAATTTGAATGGAGTCTCTAAGCCCATACTGGTCAGAGTTTCACAAGCTTTTTCACTATATATTGGATATAGGTTTGTCGAAAAGTGCACCCATTCAGAAACTCTTTTTGTATCAATCCCATCAAGAGTTAACAGATGTTCCAATAAGGAAACATCTGGATAACTAATGGTTTGAAGAATCATTTCGATTTCTATCATGATGTCTTCAGGCCAAACTTGTGGAGACCTTTTAGACCAGCTTTCAGAAACAAATACATGTTCAATCGAAGCCTTTTCTTTTATTGAGTAAATCGCTTTAGCATAATCTTTATCATCTATGCTATCAGCAACTAATCCTGGTAATTTAGAATAAAAATGCTCACACATTTCCACATCTATTCCGTATAGAGGAATTGGAATCATAAAATTCCCTCAAAGAATATCAAGCAGTAGCGCCAATACCCGATTCGATTTGACGAGTTGACATTGGCTTGTTTTCAATCCATTCGAGTTCGAAAATCTCTTTCAATTTCTCCTCGTCTTGTTTAGTAGGAAGGTGAGCTATAATGTAGGCATCCCATTCATCATCAGACCCTTCAAAACTATTACCTTCAACAGTATATCTTTGTCGCTTTGTGACTCCAATATCACGATTAAAATTCTCATGAGGGACATAAAGCATTGGACTTCCTTTAGGTAAGTGCTTGCAAATCTTTTCAACTTCGCCAACAATTTCCTCATGATAGTGTCTTCTTGCTTCTTCATTCAGAGTCTCTTTATCGACATCAATACCAGAATCTAGTTTTTTACGCTCATCCCAACGTCCTTTAATTCCCCAAACATATGCCCAGTGGGCAGAAGAAGAGGCATCTACTCCAAACAGGTCGTGAGCGGTTGAAACCCATTTGTTGAAATATCTTTGAAGCATATCTAATGGTATTACTCCTGCTTTGACAATTCTACGTAGGCCATTAGAACCAGTTCCTAAATGGAATGATTCTTCTTTGAGCATAGGTCCCATTGAAGCTGCTAGAGGCTTAAAGGCAGAAGTTGAAAGCATTCCCAACTGGAACTTTCCATCTCTGTCGACAAACATAGTGTAGCAGAAAAAGTCTAGCCAATGCGGCATAGGTCTATTGAAAGCACCAAGTAACCTATCTCCATCTTGGGCATTACGTTCCAGCAGTTTTTGTGCTTCACGACGACCTTGTTGGCCAAAGTAAGTCATTAGAAGATAGGACATTTGCCATCCATGACGTTGTTCTTCAGCCATAATACGAGCAGCAGCATATCGATCATAGTCAGTAGGAGCAGAAGCCAGAAGATGTCGTTGCTGTTCGACAGAAGCGAATTCAGTATCACCTTGTACGGTAATCATTGCAATTAGAGCATCTCTCATACTTTGCTGAGGAACTTGTAGTGATCGCTCCCATTTGGCACGACCTTGATAATCTCCATATTCGATGACATCCCCAGCACGTTCCCAGTCAAATTGAATTGAAAGATTGAAGTCTCCTAGCCAATTCTTATCAAATCCAACTCTGTCTTGCCATAATTCGAAATTTGCAATCCAGTCTTCCCATGTATTTGGCAGGTTGTCCATGATTAGCAGACGGGGGTGTTATCCTTATGGCCTTTGCGAACATATTCGTATTCATCATTGACGGATATCATCATAAAATTCTTCGACTATTTTCCCTTCTATGGTATGTAACATTACCGATAAGGTTGATTTAGAGATATTTAATATTACAGATAATTGTGTTAAATTGATTTTGCGTGGAGATTTCCAGTATCCCTTATTATTAGCAAGTTCAAACACCTCTAATTGTCTAGTTGTCAATAATCCCTTTCCACTTACTCTAGTAGATTTTATTCGATAAGGTAACTTTGCTTTCTTTAACTCTTCAATAAATTCAATCCTAAGTTCAGATGTGCATTGAATTGTCCAATTCACCCATCCATCAATTACCGAAAATGGTGTTTTTGGTACTAGTCCTACCACTCTGAGAGGTCGAATGAATCCACCACCACCACTAGCGATTTGAACCGAAGCACTTTCATCACTAAGAATTTGAACGCTTTCAATTTCAGGTAGGGTGTGAATCAATTTCAATAAGTCTGAATCTGTGGAGATTTGGGCTGTACCTCGACCTTTTCCAAGTGGCATTGTTTCAACAATCTCTAAAGTTGAAGAAGGACTTTTTCTAGAAGCATCACCTGCCCAATGTCCGTCAGGTAATCGAATCTCTATTCGAATTATTTCGGACATCTAATCACTCTTTCTCAATGAATTCTATCATGTCGGGAAATAGTTCCCTTTTCAACATCGATTAATTCAGCAAAAGTTTTGATTTGGTCTCCATCAACTTGGACACCAGGTAAGTATCCATCGCAAACTCCAGAGGCAACAAAAATAGCATCATCCGATTTACATAGATCATTGGCCGACCATAATCGAGTTAAATCATCATCAATCATCGTCTCTGCACGAGCTTCTTCCTCGGGTGAACGGAATACGAGCTTCCCTTCAAAGACTCCTCCAATGCCACGAATAGCTGCGGCAGAAATAACACCTTCAGGTGCCGCTCCAGTTCCCATCAATAAGTCGAATTCGCCTTCTGGGCGAGCCGCCCAAAGCGCTCCAGAAATATCACCATCTCCAATCAAATGAAGTTCAGCGCCAACATTTCTTATTTCTTTGAATAACTCAATGTGGCGTTCACGATCCAATGCAATAACCTTGACCTCATGAATTGGTTTATCCAATACATTAGCAACCTGTTCTAGATTGTAGGATACATCTCCTTCTAGACTAATATGTCCGGCAAGTTCAGGACCTGCAGCGATTTTCTCCATATAACAATCTGGAGCATGGAGTAAAGTCCCACGTGGTGCAGCAGCAAGTACAGCAATCGAGTTAGGAGAATTTGATGCACAATTATTGGTGCATTCTAACGGATCGACAGCAATATCAATCTGTGCCACATTTGGTTGTCCAATCATACTACCTAATTGTTCACCAATATACAACATTGGGGCTTCATCTCTTTCACCTTCTCCAATTGCAACTCTACCATCAAAGGGAACTTTATCAAACGTATTTCGCATTGCTTCAACAGCAGCTAGGTCTGCAGCATTTTTATCGCCCTTTCCACGCCATGCTGCACTTGCAATTGCAGCCTGATCTACCGCTTCCAGAAAATGATCCGCTAGGTCTGAGACACTCCCCATGAGATAAGGCGTGCGCGTTCATTCCATCAATGAAACGGTTGGTGACTATTGCTTAGATTTGAACTTTTCAACGATTTTAATATCCGAAATCATGGTTTCAGGATATTGCCCTTGTTCATTCTTCTCAAATGACTTGACCATATCTAGGGCACATAATAATCCAGCACACACCCCGGTTAGAGCCTCCATTTCGATTCCGGTTTTGTAGTGTGCAGAAACCGAAACAGTACACCGAAGGTGATCATCTTCCCAAGTCCATTCTACATTACACCCTTCAAGTGGTATTGGATGACAATGCGGAATGATTCTAGGGGTGTCCTTTACTGCTTGAATAGCAGCAATGGTTGAAGCTTGTACTACATCTCCTTTAGTTACGCGATTATTTTTTATTGCAAATATGGATTCTTCAGATAACCGAAGTAATCCTGTTGCTTTCGCTCTTCTTTCCAGTATTGGTTTTTCTCCAATCTCAACAATTGCATTAATCTTTTTTTCCATTATTCCACATCCTAACCTAAACCCGACTTCCATTCTTCGCCTTCTTCAGTGACTTCTTTTTTCCATAAAGGTGCCTGTTCTTTTAGTTCATCAATCAACCATTCACAAGCCTTGAATGCAGCTTTTCTATGAGCACTACCTACATGAATAGATACAATCTCTTGACTTGCTTTTACAATACCAATTCTATGTGCCATGGCTATACTTAAAACTTCAAATTTTTGTATTGCTTGTTCGGCTAACTCATGGAGAACTCCGCTTAGTTGTTCTAACCAAGCATCGAATTCTAGTTGAATTACCTGAATTCCATTTTCTTCTCCACGTGTGATTCCAAGAAAAGATACAACTGCTCCACAACCTTCTAGATTCATACGCTTTTTCAAACCTCCAGAATCTATTATTTCAGGGGCATTTTCAATCAAAATATGCCCGCTCATGATGATGCGAGAGAAACGCATCATTCAAACCTCACTCATACATGCGATATTCATGGCCGGGCAAGAGCCGATACAAATCATGGGGGCGGGACTCTCAGGATTAGCGGCAGCAACAATACTTGCCAAAGCCGGTAGAGAAGTGCATGTTCACGATATACGTGATGATTCAGGTGCAAGATTTGATGGTGATTTCCAAGCATTAGAAAACTGGAGTATGGGTGTTGACTTTTTCGACCAGTTGAAGGATTGGGGATTTGATATTTCACAATTCAAGGCAACTGAATTCAAAGTAGTTGACCTAATCCATCCGGATGACGAAATTACTCAGGCTAAATCTTCTAAGGTTGCATACAGGATAGTAGAGCGTGGAACTTCAAGCCATACAATCGATCAAGGAATAAAACGTCAAGCATTATCTGCTGGCGTCAAGATACACTACAAATCTAGAGTTAAAGAAGAGGATTGTCAAATTATAGCATGCGGTCCTAAAGGTACTTCAGCGGTTGCATATGGTGAAATTTTCCATACTGATCATCCAAATCATATCGGTTTTCAACTCAATGATAAGTTAGCACCTGGTGCTTATTCATATCTCATCATCATTGATGGAATAGGTTTGATCTGTACCTGCCTATGGCGAAAGCAGAAGAAGAGCGATAGATTTCTTAATGAAACGATTGCATGGTATGATAATCATTACCCGGGACTTAATCGTAAACCGATAAAAAGAGTCGGTGGGAAAGGAGACTTTACCATCAATAGTAATTACAAGCAAGATGGAAGATACTATGTTGGCGAATCAGGAGGTTTACAAGATTTCATGTGGGGATTTGGTATGAGAATGGCGATATGGTCAGGCGTTCTAGCTGCTAAGGATATTCTTGGAGAATGTGACTATGAAGTTGAAGTCAGAAAGCAATTGATGCCTTATGTTAAGACTAGTGTGGCTAATCGATGGTTGATGAATCGAGTTGGAGATGGTATGTTCAAAAGGATGTGCCGCTCATGGATGAAAAATCAAGATAAGCGTGGCGATGGCTTGATTTGGATTGGTAATTTATTCAAGCCCACATTACTAAAGAGACTGCTTTACCGAATTGTTAGCCCTTTTATGTTGGTAAAAGATCCTAAAGCAATGGGTAGGGGAGTAAGGCGTATGCCATTTAGAAAGGCACTGAAAAGAGATGTATGGCAACAATCGAATCAGGCTGAAGAAATTTCCAAACAATGGAACGAAGTACGCCGGAGTGGTGGTAAAACATCATTCAATGATGATTCGGAATCTAAGCCTTTGAGTGAAAATTAGTGTGCGATTTGTTCTTAATGTATTTCCTTTTGGGATGAATTATGAGCGACCTTTATGGATTGAAACTTGAGCCAATGCCAAATAGATTAGTAAATTATGGAGTTACTGAAAACGGTATTGCTGTAATTGAACTAACCTCCAATTCTGCAGGTGCTCCTTTGGATGGTCCAAATGACCGTTCACCAAATACCTATACTCATGGTATGATGCGTGATATCGACGAAGCAATAGTCAAAGCCCGTTTCGATGATAGCGTCACTTGTATTCTCTTGACTGGTAATGGAGCATCGTTCTTTTCAGCAGGCGCTTCAATTCAAATGCTAAACAGTGTCACACCTGGTTTCAAATATAATTTCTGCTTACACGCTAATGAAACACTTTCCCGTCTTGAGCAAACCTCAAAATTGGTAATCTGTGCAATTAATGGACACGCTGTCGGTGGTGGACTTGAAATCGCAATGGCTGCAGATATTCGAATCGCAAGAAAGAATTCTGGAAAAGTTGGACTGCCTGAAATTAATTTGGGAGTACTTGCTGGAACAGGTGGAACCGCCCGTTTAACTCGATTGATTGGCAAAGCAAAGGCTTTGGAAATGATGGTCACAGGAGAACTAATGTCTTTTGAGGATGCCCATTCTTGTAATCTAATAAATCATATTTGGGAAGGTAGTGCTGAAGATTTCCGTAGAGATGTTCTTGATTGGTGTAGTCAATTTACTCTGCCAAATAAGGCTGTTAAGGCAGTTGGAAACATCAAAAGATCTTGTCAAACAGGTCCTGAGATTCCATTTGAATATCATTTGGCTCTAGAACGTGAACTACAAGCATCACTATTCAACAGCAGTGATGCAAAGGAAGGAATCGCTGCTTATGTAGAAAAGCGAGTAGCAAATTTCACAGGTAACTGATAATAATTTTCAATAAAGATAGGTGGTAATGATGTCTAAGTATAATGTTCCAGCAGATGTTCCAGACGAATTGGTTGAAACCTATATTCAAAATATGGATGCAGCAACATCTGGTACAGGGAAAATGAATCTATTTGCCTGTGATCAGAAAATTGAACATCTTAATGATGACTTTTATGATGGTGGTAACACTATACCACTGTCTTCTAATGACCCTAAGCATTTGTTCCAAATTGGACAAAGGTGTCATGATCAAGGGACGATTGGAGTTCTTGCAGGTCAATTAGGATTGATATCTCATTATGCAAGAGATTTTCCTGATTTACCTTACCTAGTAAAATTGAATTCTAAATCTCACATGATAAAGACAAGTCAAAGAGATCCTGTTTCTCAGGCACTATGGGATATGGATGATGTAATGTCATTAGTTCATAATGGGATAAATGTGGTCGGAATTGGATATACTATCTACATAGGTAGTGAATTTGAACATGAAATGCTTTCCGAGGCTGCACAATTTATTCGACAGGCCCATGAATTAGGGATGATCTCAGTAGTTTGGATGTATCCAAGAGGAAAAGCGGTTACTGATGAGAAAGATCCACAGTTAATCTCCGGTGCAGCCGGCGTTGCTGGATGTATTGGTGCAGATTTCGCTAAGGTAAATTATCCTAGAGCATGGGATGGAATGTCTCAATCTGAATCTTTGGCAATAGCGGCTCAAGCAGCAGGTCGCACAGGAATTATCTGTTCAGGGGGAGGCACTCTAGAGCCAGAAGCTTTCCTTCAAAGGTTGTGGGAACAAATGAACATAGGTGATTGTAGTGGTGCTGCAACTGGACGTAATATTCATCAGAAGGAAACCGAAGAAGCAGTACGTATGACTGCAGCATGTCATGCCATTATTTGCCAAGGAGCATCTGTTGAAGATGCATTGTCAATTTATAATGCTTGATTTCAATAGTTCCAAAACTAATCACTCATACCGCTTAACATGGTGGCAGTCGATTTTGATATTAGAACGGCTAAAACTCTGTCATCGAGCTACTATACAGATGAATCACTATTTCAGAGAATTCTTTTATTGATTCAATCTAAGTGGAAATATATTGGCCATGACTCGGAATTTGAATTGAATATGATAAAACCGTTCCAAATTGGTAATGAACCATTATTGGTTACTAAGGATGAACAGGGGTATAGTTGTCTTTCCAATATTTGTACGCATCGGGGAATGATTCTTCAAGATAAAGTTGAATGCAAGAAAACATTGATCTGCCCTTACCATGGAAGAACATTTTCTCTTGATGGTGTAATGAAAAACATGCCGGAATTTGAACAAGCAATTGATTTTCCTTCCAAAAATGATAACTTAAACTCTCATAATTTAGAGCAATGGAATAATTTGATTTTTGTAAGTCTTAATTCAGATGAGAAATTATCTAAATGGATAAACCAGATTAGTGAAAGAATGTCATTTCTAGAAATTGATAATTTCTCATATGATGCCTCGAGGGAAAGGAATTACCAAATAAAGGCTAATTGGGCATTATATGTCGATAATTATCTGGAAGGATTTCATATTCCATTCGTACACAAAGATCTCAATGACGTATTAGATTTTAATCAATACGAGACCGAACTTTTTGAGGGTGGAGTATTACAGATTGGGATTGCCAAAGAAGGAGAAGAATGCTTTAAAATACCCTCCGGCCATAGAGATAGTGGTAGAAATATTGCAGCATATTATTGGTGGCTTTATCCAAATGTTATGTTTAATTTCTATCCTTGGGGTCTTTCCTTGAATGTAGTAAGTCCACAAACAGTCGATACTACGGAAATTTCTTATTATGGATTTGTAAGAGATTCTAACTTACTGGGTAAAGGTGCTGGTGGAGATTTGGACAAGGTAGAATTGGAAGACCAATTTATCGTTGAATCCTGCCAAAAGGGAATGGAGTCGAATAACTACGACAGTGGTAGGTATTCTCCCACAATGGAGAAAGGTATTTTTCACTTTCACAGAATGTTAAGTAAGATTGAGTAATTAGAAATCACGATTTAATTTTGAAGATCCGGTGGTGACATTACCGTCATGATCAATAATTATTGGAGTGCCTTCTTCCCATCCAGGGCAATTGGATGAAACCCATATTCGAGTTGCCCATTCACAGATATCATATCCTCCAGATAGGATTCCTGATCTCTTGATATATCCAACCTTGACAATATCCTTATCCTTGGATAGGACATTACCTAGTTGCTGACTTGTTGTACCATGACGCATGGTACTATTGATGTGTTCTAGAATCTCTGCAGTATTTCTTGGGCGGTCACCTAAAAATTTTTTTATTTTTTCACGGATTCTAGTAGTTTTCATAATTTTTCATCTCACTGTCACGCAGCCAATACCATTGGAATATTTGCCACTATTTGACATGACAGCGGTCGCTGATATAATACTACCTCCAACTTTGAGCAGTTGGTTACATTAGATGACTCTTTTCGGTGTAAAAAAAGAACTAAACTTGTGCGAGTGTAAGTTATTTTTTACTTTCCATAGGAAGTTTGTAACTATAAGTAACTAGATAAGTTATTTTATGTAAGATTTATCAATGATGCCCTTTTAGGCATCTACAAGGTGACTATAATGTTTGGTAAAAGAATAAGAAGTAGTTATCATAAACGGGTTCTTGAATGGCTAATAGATGCTGGTGGTTCAGTATCCGATATTGCGCAAGCCCTCGATTTAAGAATGCCTCACGCATCACTCGCTCTTAGGCAGTTGAGAGATTCTGGTGATATATTAAGAGATGATTTCACTGGAATTAGGGGTGCAATACATCGGATTACCCAACAAGGCCGGAAACGATTAGAACAAGATGCAGTGGCTTGTTTACAAACATATGTAAAACAAATTCCTGACAATAAGGATGCTATAGTGTTAGATTCAAATGGTCCAATGCTACTTATTGGTTATGTCAATAATACCCCTTCAAGCCTAATTTCATTACCAATTGATCCGATGGATTATGATCAATATGGTAATTATCTTTCCATCGGAAATGTAGGGGTAAGATGGGCTACAATTAGGAAATCCCAACCTAAGTGGTACGATATCAATACATACCAGCAAGTTCAGAAACAGGAATTACAGTCGAAAGGTACATTGGATGATTGGACTGAAAATAAACAATATATCATAATTGTTCGTGCATATCTTTTTGATTTTGAGAAACCATGGAATATTGCGCCAGGGACATGGTTTTCGATTCCCAAAGAAATTCCAACATTGCCAATTAAGTTATCTTCTGGGAATAATGTTTTAGGAAATGTGATTGGATCTAAGTATCTAGTTTCACCCTCATTTGGAATACATGCCCATCTATCTTCAAAAATTGACGTATCATTGGCCATAAATTCACTCTCACGAGGTGCAGTCTTGATACGAGATAGTCCAACAACTCGTTTGGAAAAGAGGTTTTTACCAATTGATTGTTTAGATTACTGGTTTAAGCAGCAACACCCTCGAATGAAACAGAATAAAGTAGACATGTTGGCAAAATCAGTAAAGGACTTTCTTCTTGGCAGAGTTACAGAATCTCCTACAATTTCGATACATAGGGCATTAATCAAAGATTTTGGTGAATGTAAATGGACTGAGGAGATTTCCAATAATATAGATGTCAAAGGTCTCTCAGAAAATGGAGCCAAAGCCTTGATAGAATGGATTTTATCAAATAGTTCATTTGAATTTATTATCGAATGGATGTGGCCGGTTTCTACAAATAAGGAATTGCTTGAGAGGGTGCTATCATCAAACCTATGCCGGATGTTAGTTACTCGTATTGGTGATTTTTCAACACTTTCCACTTCCACCACGCAATTACGTTCACTCTCTAAATTAGCAGAAGTAGAATTGATATTATCTCGCGAACAATCTTTACAACTTGAGTTATCGAGGTATGATGGGGAATCGTTTTCCAATAATGTATACGACGTAATTCCCAAAACGGCTGCTGAACTCAATGAAGCGATTACTGGTGAAGGTTGGAATTTGAGTGCTATGAGTGATGACTCTAAGGATTATAAATTCCGTGAAAAGATTTGGAATTCTCTAGAGAAATATCCTGAAGGAGATGAAACTTGGGCCAATCAAATTGAGGCAAAAAACCCATTGGCTGCATGGATTGCAACCCCTTTGGGATCTCGTAATTCTCGATGGGTTAGGATCGGTAGTGAGCTGCCAAAGGGTTGGGCCGATTTATTGCCTATTGACAAAACTACAACTAAAGATATACTTTTTTCATTACCCAATGCAAGCAAGGAATGGCAAACTAAAGCATTGGATACATTATCGAACAGATATTTATCTAACCAAGAACAATTGTTAGAACATGAAGAACTATTACTTGATAAATCAGTTGGCAATTGGTTCTCAGTGGCAGTATTAATTGGGTCAAATAAATTAAGTAAAGATTTCCAATCATTAATACAATCCTGTATTGACAGATGGCTAGATTCACCTAGGCAAGCGAAAAAAGTTCTTCCTAACATTTTTCCAAAGATCGGAACACTTTCAATTACTCAAAGGGAAAGACTTACTACTTTTCTGAAAGCTTCCAAAGTCCATCCAACTAATTCATTACTATTTTCATGGGGCGAGTTTATTGAATCATTAAAAGAAAATAAACCGATTTCGGTCGAACAATCAAGGAAATTCATGACACTCCTGCCGTTTGAATGGTGGCGAAATCAAGCAAAGAATTGGTTACAGTTACAACTAAATTCTTCATCTGGAAGACGATGGCTACTGGATAACTTTCTTCCATGGCCAGCATTATTAGCTCGACCTGAAGGTGAAATCTGCGGACCCCCGGGGTATCAAGAAATATTTTCTCAAAGTTTACCTAGTTCAGATGAAGTTTTACAAATTTTGATACTAGAGGAAGGAGATGGTAAACCAGCATTATTAGATCTTTATGACATGGTCATGAATCTAGAAAACAATCAAACCAACTCAGTTGGTAGGATTCATCCACATGTTGGCTGGTTGGCTAGAGATATTCTTGAATGGCCTGATATGGGGATTGAGGTTTTGAAATTAGGCGATATCAATGTCGGTTCACTGTTATTTGCTAGATATTTCAATAGATGTCTGATAAGATCTCAATAGAACACTTGAAGAAGTATAGTTTTCACGTCAACTCGCCGTACCCGCAACATCTGGCAGAGCTACTGTGAAATTGCAATGAAGTCTGATACTAATGGTACGGTCCGCTATCGAAGACCGAAGTGACCTTTCGAGGAATGACCTTTGGTGCAAAAGCGGTAAACCAACTGGTTGGTTATGGGTCCTTGTGTGACGACAGAATGAGCACAAGACAACCACCCTTCCGGACAGCACGTCCTGACACCGAGGGTCAGGCCTTGGAGCATTGCGATGAAATAGGCCGTTAGGTGTCGGGGCACAGTTGCTTGTATTTTTCTAAAACGTTGGCAAATATGATTTTTTTCAATAATTATAGCGATGCACTCAAAGAGCAAATGAGTTACACCGCTTTTCATGGACTCAGCCAAACGCTTCCAATGTTGTTTGGTTGGAGGTACTTTTGATAGGTTCCATACAGGGCATAAATTATTATTATCTGCAGCATGTCGTGATTCTTCTATAGTAGAAGTCCATGTTACTACGAATGATTTAGCCGTTCAAAAGTCTGTATTTATTGAAGACTATGACACAAGAGTAAACAAGATTCTCGATTGGGCATCAGAACACTCATATTTCAAAATAAAGATATTCCCATTAAATAATAAATTTGGGCCAGCAGCAACCCATACCATTGCAGATTCAATAGTTGCTACTGAAGAAACAATTCCCACATGTACGCAAATTAATGAATTAAGAACTAAAAATGGATTATCAGCACTTCAAATAATTGAAGTTCCACATATCATAGATTCTTACGGCCTAATTCTTAGTTCATCTAGAATTAGAAGTGGCACAATAGATCAAGATGGTAATTCTTGGATTGAATCAATACAACGAGATTGTATTTTGAAGATGCATTCTGGTTTAGATAAGGAATTAAAAACACCAATGGGTAATATATTCCCTGGCCCTGAAGAACTACCAGAGGTTGCCATGTCTTCTGCATTGGAGAGCCTACCCTCCGAAAAAGGAGCAATAATTGCAGTTGGTGATGTGACGGTTAGAACGTTATTGGAAATGGAAATAACGCCAGATATTGCTTTAATCGATGGAATGACCAAGAGGGTTGCTCTTAGTGAAGATCGCTTAGTGGATACAAGTCAGTTCGAGAGAATAATACATGCCAATAATCCGGCAGGTAGTTTGACACCATCCCTGCTGCAATCTGTCGAACAGGCTATTTCGAGTCAGGATTCAGTTGTAATAATTGTCGAAGGAGAAGAAGATTTAGCACCATTGTATATTCACTGCTTGGCTCCAATCGGTTCTGTAGTGCTATATGGACAACCAAAAGTGGGTGTAGTCTCTCAAATAACAACGCTTTCTGTTAAAGAACGATGTCGTGAATTACTTAGTATTTTTGAGGTGGTCAAATGATTACTAAAGAAAATCCTTTGATTTCAATCACTGTGTGTGTAAGGGACGGAGTACAATGGATAGATGGATGTATCGAGTCATTAAAAACACAAACCTATAGGCCATTGGAAATAATTGCAGTAGATGATGGTTCAGTAGATGGTTCGACATCATGCTTAGAAAAATGGCATGATGAAATGGCTGAAATTCCAATCCAGGTTTTGACACAGTCAGCAAGAGGTCTATCCTCGGCAAGACAATTAGCATTAGAATCCTCAAAAGGGGAATGGGTTGCTATAACTGACATTGATGTAAGGCCGGGTCAAAACTGGATTACAAATTTATATGCAGAATCACAACCAATAAGTGACCAAGAAAAAGTAGTTGCCGTCACAGGTAGAACAATTTTCGAGCGTTCAGATGATCTGGTCAGCAAGGTCCGTTCGGTTGAGATTGCCTCAAAGTATCGCTCTAGGCCGAGACGTACAAGTTTAGCGAATGGTCCATGTTCAATGTTTCATCGAGAATCACTAACTGAGATTGGAGGATTTAATCCGGATTGGTATCATGCTGAAGATATGGAGGTTAGTTTACGTTTAATCGAGAATGGAGGTACTATTGTTTATGCCCCCGATAGCGTTGTAGCCCATGTTCCTGAATCAGGTAGGAAGCGGTTTCTAGCAAAAAGATGCAGAGATGCACGGGCCCATGTTAGAATCATGCGGAATTTCCCAAGACGAAAAAGAAAAGGTCCAGACTTAGATTTCTTAGGAAGTTCATCAATGGTTTTGATGGTCGCACCACTATGGTTCTGCGCTATGATCTCAGGACTTCCATTTCTCTATTCATTATATTCAACCACTTTTACAGATTGGGATATTGTAAAACAGTGGTGGCAGACTAAAATGCTAATTATAACTCTATTACTGCTAGTAATCCATCAAATTCTTTTGATACGCGGCCCACTAGGGGTTGTAATTAGAGGTTCAATCAAAGAAAGTAATCGCCCATTCATTCTAGTTATTTTATCTCTGAGGAGATTAACTTTACAGTGGAGTCTAGCATTATGGAAAGGTATACTATTGGGTATCTATGATTCAATCATAGGAAATAATGGTCATCAAAAATTATTTTCTAGAAAATAATCAATCTAAGTTCTCTTCACCCTCAGGTGCGAAAGAAAGATAGTTTAATGCAAATCCAAATCCAAGAAGCGCTATTGATACTGAATATACACCAGGGTCAATCCATCCAATTGAATTAATCCCAAAGTAAAGGTAATTCAAGATTCCTAGAAGTAAGCACCAAGCACCAGCCAATCGAGACCAACCACCATATGATGGGTCTGCTAAAGATGGCCATGTTTCATTTACGAATATTGATTTAAACCAACCGGCAACTCCACCTTCTTGATTATTAATAGTACGGAACCCAAGGAAAGTAAGAGCGCCACAGAATATCATGAAAATTGCATCCGATACAACAAATGCAGGGGCATCATCAAGGCTTCCAAAGGCCTGATTAGTTGCTTCTAATGTGAAAACACCGCCCCAAGAAACACGAGAGTTTGGATGAATGCATCCAGTTATGTTCAAAACGGCTAGGAATAGTCCGAGCAAGCCAACAGATACAAAGTATCTAGCTAGTGTATTATTAGGATTTAAAACCATTTGTAAAACACTGTCATCAGTATCATTTTCTTCGCTCATGGATTTGGCCACCTTGATTATGGATATAAGAACACCGAACGAAAATTAGTTTAGATTGACTTGAATATATCTTCAAAGTCTACTTTGATGTTTGTAATTATTAGAAAATACATCCTTTATTTGAGGTTCGGATTCAGCCATTATCAATTGAGGATTGATATTTTGAGGAATGCAGGAGTTAATCTCCTTAGTTCTTCCATAACGTCCTCGACTAATTGTTCTTGCAGTAACTACTCCAAGCATATCGAGATTCGAAATCAAACCAGAGACTCTTCTTTGAGTAAGTGCATTCTGGCCAACATGGCGGCATGCTTGAGTATAAATTGCATATACTTCACCAGTCTGAATGTTTCTTAGGCCATTATTTTCATTTATGAGTATCGCAGATAGTACTAACTTCTGTTGACTCGGCAGTTTAGAGATGATAGGAGTCATTTGATCTGATTCAATTTGATGTTGAGCCGATCTAACGTGATGTTGCTCTACAATCAGCGATCCACTTTGTTCAGCTTTTTCAGCAGAGACTCGTAATAGATCCAAAGCACATCTAGCATCTCCATGCTCTTGTGCTGCAAGTGCGGCGCAAAGGGTAATGACGCCATTACCCAATACCTCTTCGTTGAGGGATAGGCTAGATCTTTGAAGCAGTATATCTTGTAACTGTTTAGCATCATATGGATTGAATATGACATCTAATTGACCCAACCTTGAACGAACTCTAGGGTCTAAGAAATCGGTAAATTTAAGATCATTTGAGATACCAATTACACAAGCTCTTGCCTCATTAAGAGATGCATTAAGGCTTGTAAGATTGTATAATAAGTCATCTCCAGCTTTACGCACAAGGTGATCTATTTCATCCAATACAATGACAAAAACACCTTTTCTAGAATCCATTCTCTTAATTAACTCACCAAATACTCTATCGGTTGGCCAACCAGTGAATGGGATCTCGTCGATTTCATGACTTTCTAGAAGTGAGTTTCCTATGTGGCTTAATACTCTGTACTGGGTATCAATTTGACGGCAGTTGACGATTATTGTTTGAACCGGGCGGTTCAACTCAGCCCCTTTCTTCTCAAGTTCTTCACAAACAAATGAGGTAACTGCAGTTTTACCAGCTCCAGTAACCCCATATAATGTCATATTAGATGGGATGTGACCTTTAAGTGCCTCTACTAAATTGAATGATAAAGTTTCTATTTCTGTCGTCCTGTGAGGCAAGTTTTGTGGAAGGTAATCATGACGAAGGATTTCTTTGTTTTTGAACAATGTCTTTCGAGATAAAAAATCATCGAAAATGTTGTCCGTCATTCGTTCACCAAGCCTTCACATCGAACCATTGCCCCATACAACAATGCGCGATGATTTGGGCGAGTCCGAGCCCCCCTCATAAGTATGCCCACTAAATACAAATCACAATTTTGATTTCGGGGGCTTTTCAATTTCAAATTTAATCATATATCAAAGCCGGTTATTCGGAAAAATAACACATTTCCAGCATATTTATTTGGTCCATTTGCCATTTTCCCACATAAAGCAATCACCATCGGATGCATGATGTACATTTGGAGGGTGATCGGGGAACTTCGATTCTGTAATTGTAGGGAATTTTGATTTTGCATCATCGATGAAAGTATGAGTTATTACTAGCGTTTTTGAAGGATTTGCCATAGCTAATTTCTGAATATCAGATGGTTTGTGGTGATGATCACTATCGACCCACTCAGGAAACCCCATTTCAACTACCGATAATTGGGATCTTTCAATCGCATTATACAAATTGTCACATGGACCTGAATCTCCACTATGGACTAAACTTGCCCCTTGGGTCGATTCGAATCTAAATCCAAAGGGATCAACCGCATCATCATGATGAACTCTAAACCGTTCCCAAGACCATCCATCTGCGGTTTGTCCCGAATCATCTTCACACCAGTTTATAGAGGGCATGAAGCGCTCGAGTGTCCCAGGATATGCAATATTACAAAGTTCAATAATTCTTTCTTTGGCTCCTTTGGCTGCAACTATCGTCAATGGATATTTTCCTTCTCGGTCTGAAATATATTGTCTTTCAAGTAATAGGAATGGTAATCCAAATATATGGTCTCCATGAAGGTGGGTGATAAATATGGTTTCAATCGAATTTACTGGAATTCCTATATTCCGTAAACTGATAAGAGCAGTTGGTGGTGCATCTACCAAGTGTTTATCATCAATCATTACCAATGAATGTAGACGCCCATTGGGCAAGAAGGCATTCCCTGTACCCAGCATTCTTACTTTGTGCGCCATGTATGTCCGAGGGGGGTTTAGGTATTGTTCTAATCGGTTATATCTTGATGTAGATTATTTATTCATTAAAAATAATGATAAACAAAGCCCGTGTAGGTTGACCATAGCGCTACGCTATGGGTGATTAAATGCCGGATTGGTCTGCAAAAAAGCCGTACATGACAAATATTACTGAGAACTATGTTCTAAATGGTGAAGGGTCCCGTAAAGAGACTAGACATATCGTCTTTGAATTAGGAGATTCGGGATTGGATTATAAAGTTGGAGATGCTTTAGGAGTTCTTGCAGAAAATCCGACCCATGTGGTTGATGAGTTGATTGAATTACAAGGTTGGGATTCTCAGCAGATGGTTACTACTCACAATGGTGAGAGAACGATTTTTGAGGCATTGAAGAAAGATTTCGAAGTACATCTAGCTGGAAAGAAGTTCGTTAATTCACTGACTGAAAAAGTAGTATCTTCGGGTATGAAAATATCAGTTAAAATCGTTTCCCGTTCACGAGGTGATGACAATTGGAACACATCAGATGATAATCAACTACCTCCGGGTTTGGTTAAGAGTGCTCCATCTGATGACCCTATTGAAAAGGTTGCAGCAATAGTTGGTGATGAAAAGGCCATTGAAGATTACCTTTGGACTAGAGATTATGTCGATATCATGAAGGAATTCAAGGTCAAGTATACCCCTGATGAATTTTTTGAACTTATACCGAGGCTCAAGCCCCGATTGTATTCAATCGCTTCATCCCATGATGCTCACCCAGGTTATGTTGAACTAACAGTAGGAATAGTCCGATTTAGTTATCATGGGAGAGATCGAGGTGGACTATGTACGCTATACATGGCCGATGAAATTGGAATTGGTGATAAACAATTAGGAGTATTTATGTCACCTACCAAATCATTTGTTTTACCTGAAGATAAGGAAGTTGACATAATAATGGTTGGTCCAGGAACCGGTATTGCACCATTTAGAGCATTCATGGAACAACGTGTTTTCGATGGTGGAAAAGGCCGTAATTGGCTATTCTTTGGAGACCAATCCGAGAAAACAGAATTTTACTATAAGGATACTATTGAATCATGGGTTGATGAAGGCCATCTTTACCGATTTACTACAGCATGGTCTAGGGATCAAGAAGAGAAAGTCTATGTTCAAAACAGGTTAAAAGAGCATGGAGCAGAGGTATGGGAATGGTTCGAAAAGGGTGCTTACTTCTATATTTGCGGTGATAAAAAATACATGGCTAAAGATGTTCACAAAGCATTGATTGAAATCGCCCAAGAACATGGCGGTATGTCAGTAGCGGATGCAACACATTTCATAGAGAAAACTATGATGAGGGAAGAAAAGCGATATCTTCGCGATGTCTACTGATTACAATCCATTACTCGGTAATTCAACACAGGTAACTGGAACGCCCATTTGGGTTCCTATTTCCATCATTCGTTTTGTCCAAACAGAATTAGGTCCAGGGAATGCCAACATATCGGTAGCATTGGCTAGCATTTCTTGACCTAGGGTTGAAGTTGCTTCAGGACGTCCGCTATCGGCTGCTGAATTTGGCCGAGGGGCAATCCATGCTTCATTATAAACGGCTAAAGGGATGTTATTATTATCACACCATCTTTCTGCAAGAAAGTCAACACCACTGGCTCCGCCGAGTATTATCATATCTGGATAAGAATTATTTTCTACCCATTGGTCCAATTGGTCTTCCAACCATGAATAATCATAGAATTTTGAATTTCCACATATTACCAAATTTACAATCCTTCCATCTTTATTCAAATCTTTACCGGCCAAAGCGGCCACAACCTCTGCGCCTGTTTTATTCATTCCTACCATGTTGGCCTATATGCGTATTATATTATCAAACTTGTCCTCAAAAAATATTTATTTTTGCATTTTTTACCAAATCATGACCCTTATTCGGTAAATTTTATCCGGATTTCGTTTTTCCCAATCATTGTTTTGATTTAGTTTCCGACCGTTTGGCTCTTAGAATGCCATGCTTTCCGAAGCAATATGGGATTCAAACGAGTGTTGATTGCTAATAGGGGAGAAATCGCTCTCAGGATTTTGCGTACTTTACGCGATATGGGCATTGAAGTAGCAATAATACATGGTCGTGAAGACCGACTTTCATTGCCAGTTAGGCTTTCAGACTTTGCTTATCCCAATTACTGTTCAAACCCACTAGATTCATATTTGGATATTGAAGCTGTAATCAAGGCTGCGAAGGAATTGAAATGTGATGCAGTACATCCGGGATATGGATTCCTAGCAGAGAATGCTAGTTTTGTTAGAAGGTTGACTGAAGAGGGAATTACCTTTATCGGTCCTTCAGCAGATGTAATTGCCTTATTAGGTGATAAAATAGAGGCTAGAGCGGCTATGGAATCTATAGGTTTGCCTACTGCAAAAGGCTCTTCAGAACCTATTTCCGATGAAAAAGTAGCGAGTACTTTAGCAGTTGAAATAGGCTATCCAGTAATTATCAAGGCAGCCGCAGGAGGCGGAGGAATAGGTATGCAAATCGTCGAGAAGGGTGAACAATTCGCTAGCGCTTTGAAATTATGCCGTTCGCGAGCGAAATCCGCTTTTGGAGATGAGAGAGTATTTGTTGAGAAATATATTGAAGGTGCTCAACATGTAGAATTCCAAGTACTTGGAGATGGAACCAAAGCGATTCACTTCGGAGAGCGATTCTGCTCTATTCAAAGACGGCATCAAAAGTTGGTTGAAGAAGGTCCATGGTTGTCTGACGAAAAGCGGAAAGAGATTGGTGAATTAGTTTGTAAGGGTGCTGAATCGGTCGGCTATAAGGGTCTGGCAACATTTGAGTTCCTCAGAGATTCAAATGGTGACTTCTATTTCCTCGAAGTCAATCCCCGTGTCCAAGTTGAACATACGGTGACTGAATTGATTACAGGGTATAATTTAGTTGAATTGGGGATAAGAGTCGCTCAAGGAGAGTCTTTGCCAATCAGTCAAGAGGATGTTACATGGAGAGGTCATGCTATTCAATGTAGATTGAATGCAGAAGATCCAAAAGAATTCATACCTAGCCCTGGACGCTTATGGGAGTGTCATTTCCCATCTGGTTATGGGGTAAGATGTGATACTCATGCTCATCCAGGATATGAGATGCCGGGCTGTTTTGATTCACTATTAGCCAAACTGCTGACATGGGGTAAAGACCGAGATGAAGCAATTAGGAGAATGCGAACTGCCCTTGATGAAACGATAATTACAGGAGTCCAACACTTAATTCCATTACATCGTAGAATCATGGATGAAGAGGATTTCCTAAAAAGAAATGTGACCATACAGTACATCGATAATCATAAAGAGTTACTAGGATGAGGCGTTGATATGGAAATTGTAATTGTTGGAAGTGTTGCATATGATAGTGTAGAATCGCCTGAAGGCAAGATTGAAGATGCTCTTGGCGGGTCAGCAATCTATGGTGGAATTGCAAGTCAGTTTCATGCCAATAGATTAGATCTGAATTCTGTAGGTCTTGTAGGCGTAGTTGGTAGTGACTTTTTACAAAGTGACCGTGATTTATTAGAATCATTAGGTCTGGATTTAAGAGGTATTGAATCAGCACAAGGAAATACATTCAGATGGTCAGGATCTTATCATGGAGATATGGGGACTGCTAAAACACATGATACTCAATTGAACGTATTTGGAGAGTTTGAACCAAAGGTGCCAACTTTTGCTATGAAGCCGAAAGTTTTGTTTTGTGCTAATCTGGTCCCTATATTACAGTCTAAGGTTTTAGATCAAGCCCAACCTACACGATTATCTATGCTAGATTCGATGAACCTTTGGATCTCCACGGCTAAAGATGATTTACTGGATGTTATGAAAAGAGTGGATTTGTTAATCATTAATGATGGAGAGGTCAAGATGTTAGCAGAAGATGATAATTTAGTACGTGCTGCTGGTAAAGTCATACAGACTTCTGGTTGTAAGACTTTGATTGTTAAAAGAGGAGAATATGGAGTGATTGCATTCCATGGGCAAGATATTATTTCTCTTCCTGCTTATCCAACCGCTAAAGTCGTTGACCCTACAGGTTGTGGTGACTCTTTTGCAGGTACCTTGGCATCATACTTCGCAAAGGGTGAAGGCCCATTAGCTCGAGATGAATTACGTGAGGCATTGATTGCGGCAACAGTGACTTCGAGTTTTACTTTAGAATCATTTGGAGCAGAGAGGCTATTGAGTTTAGATCAACAGGAATTTAGTTCAAGATTAAGTGAATTTAAGTCAATCTTATCCTGATTAAATATCGAGCCGAGGCAATCCTTCTTTGCCTCCAGAATTAGATTTATTAGAATCACTATCAATTAAATCTCCAAATGTAAAGTCCTCGAGTATTTCTATTTGTTCTTGCTCGACTTGTTCAATAATTGCTTTTCTTCGAAGGGCTATTTCTTCTAACTCACGTACCTTTTCATCAGGTAGTGAACCTCCATTGCTGATGGCTAGGTTTCTGAAATTCTCTTCCATTTCCTGTTGATGTGTTTCACTCGAACGATTTCTTAGTTCTTCAGTAGACTGTGATGGCTTTGAATCGCTTTTACTATGTAATAATCTACTTGAAATACTGCTTGTTGCTTCTTTTACACTTGATGCTACACGATTAGCTGCAGGCATTAACATATTGGTAAATAGGTTACCGTTCTCTATATTTCTAGCTCTATTTCTAGGTTGTAGCCTTGAATTTTCTAAATTCTTCTTAGGGCGTAACCTTGGGAACTTTTCTTGAATAGATTGTTCATCACTTAGTTTTGAAGATGTGGTCTGATGAGGGTTCCCTTCCTTTCTTGCAAGAGCAACTAGAGATTCTATTTCTTGGCCAAATTCATCAACTTCTCCAAGGCTGGAATCTGGGGAAGAGAATTCACTGAATTCGGAATTGATTAGTTTATTTTCGTGGGCACTAGTTCGAGGAATATGGAAGCCATCTTTACTACAGAAATTTGGTAATGGTTCGGGTAGAACCGATCTGCCTGCTTCATTTGATTGAATGTAAGATGATTCGGATTGTAACGCATTTACTTGTGGGCTTTGGTAGTTATTTTGATATTCAATAGAAGGAGGTGTTGTATCGAATTGATCAAATAGCGACATAGGGTTTTCTGAATGATGGTTTCTTCGATCCATAACATTCTCTCTTCCTCGTTGTATTAGTGGATGGGATTCATTATTACCACTTTCAGAATTTACCGGCTTTTGGTTGTCAAGCCAAGATGGTAGGCTCGGGGTTATCGGGGTACTTTCAGTATCGAAATCAAAAAGTCCTGCAACTTGTGGTATTATTTCTTGTTGAGTTACTGGTTCTGGTTCACTAAATATTGTGTTTACCATTTCAGCATCTAGGAATGTTGCTATTGACTCAGGTGCTTGAATATCAATACTGGCGACAGGAATCGATTCCATCTCAAGAATAGCTGAACGTGGATATTCAGTATCTCTTTCCAAGACTTCTAAACCTTCTTGCGACTCTGAAAGAGAAAACCCTTGTTGAAGACGCATAAGAACGGTATTCAATCTAAGCAATGTAGCATCATTTCCTGTTATAGCATGACAATCGCCAATTTCAGTATCAATAGTTATGGTTGGTTTTCGAGTAAATAGCCAACCGGTCATTAATGAAAACCCTAGTGTGATAGATATAATCTGAAATGTCAGGTGAGATAAAATCCTCACACCAATCCAAACAAGTCCAAAACCAATGAATGCGAAACTGAATGGAATTAATTTGGTATGATGGTGGTGAACGCGAGTAATAGAATTTATTTTAATATCTAATGCATGACCAGTCTTTGTTTCAAGGCAAAGCATACGCTCATCAATAGTGGCTCGTACTTTACCTGCAGCGCCTTCCATTGAAAGAGAATTAAAAATCACATTTTCTCTCTTATTTGGAGGACTTGCTTCTTGTTCTGTTGATTGCATCCCAGTACGCGTAGCGTATCATTGAGGTTATCAATCCACCGCTTTTTCTAATGGTGGACAAGTCATTATTCCGACCTTTTTTGACAAGCCGATTGGCTTTTATTCCAGTATTGAAAGAATAGCACTTCCCAATATACGAGGTTTTGAATCTAATTGTGACAATACGATGGGTTCAGGATTTTCACGACGAATGAAAAGAGGAGACCCCCATTCAATTTCCATAGTATCACCTGAGATAGATTGAACTCTTCCAACAACAAATTGTAAATCAACACTTGCATGTACTACGTCGCCTTCGGTTAGTATACGCTTTTGGAAAGGTGATGTTTGTAGTTTGACAGTTGAGCGCTTATGTAGTTCAACTGCTAGTGGAATACTTGTATTGGTTTTTTTATCTTCAACTGCAGGTCGAACTAGTATTGTACCACTTCCAAGATGATCTTCTTTTGCATTTCGAAGTGCGATTCCAACTCGATCGCCCGCAGAGGCAGCAGGTACATCATCATCCATTACTTGTAATGATTTAGCATTACCAGAACCATTTGCTGGTAATAATACCAAATCATCATGCACATTTACAGTTCCTGATTGAACATAACCAATAGCCACCAATCCGATACCTTTCACATTGAAATGTTGATCTATTGGGATAACAAGAGGGGAAGACGCTGATTGGGCTAATTCAGTTTCAATCTCATCCATTAAATAATATAATTTATTTCTTAATTCAATACCATCTTTAGTTTCAAAAGTCCACTGATCAAGGCCTGCCTGCTTGAATAACATCTTAACCTGTTCCTCATCAATCCAATTACCTTCTGAGGGATTTATTATCACGATTCCACGATTTATTTTGGCACTAGAAAAAGCGACTATTACCTCTCCCAATGTTGCATCGAGAGCAGTGATTTCGATTATTCCAATTTTTGCTGCTGAAAGGGCATTTAGGAAAGGACGAAGTCTTTCAGGAAACTTGGCTGGTCTAATCAAAGACAAAATCCTCGGACCGTTTTCACCACTTTCCTTGTGGACATAAGTATGAACATCTCTTTGGTCAGTTGGTTTTGCAATTTCTCTAGCTAAATCATCGCTTCCAACCATTGCTATGTTTAGTACAGACATAGTAACGCGACCGAGGTTATCCAAATGAATGTAAGGGTGAATTAATCTTCATTACGAGATGTCATTTGTTCTTTGATTTCTTTGGCCCGATTCCAATCTGCCTGTTCCGATTCATCTTCTACAGTCATTTGTGGTATTGGTATCGGCCTCATCATTGAGTCAATCGCTACAAAGAAAAAGAAGCCTTCACATATTTTCTTCTTATCCCAGGTGGCCTTATTTACCGCTACAGCAGTAACTTTGGTGCAAGCGGTATGACTACTTGTAAAAACTACTTTACCAGTTACTTCTAACAAATCGCCTTGTCTTGCAGGGGCTATGAATTTCAAAGTATCAATTGATATCGTCACAAATTCCCTATGAGCGAATTTCGAACAAGCAATCCCTCCTGCTTTATCCATTATTGATAATAAGCGACCTCCAAATAAGGTATCATGGGCATTGGTGTCGCCAGGGAATACATGTTCAATCAAGGTGACGGGTTCTTTTGAATACGGCTCCATATATACTCCCAATAGGCCATACTTCAAGAAGTAATGCTGTAAAGGTCATTTCAAAGGATGGTTTCATGAATGAGAATCATAACGAGCGGCTGTGAGCCAATCAAAAGTTTGTATTGCTCTTGTATCTGGAGGTATAGATTCTCCAGTGGCGGTTGCTAGGATGTTAAATCAAGGTTGGACTATACACTGCTTACATTTTAGTCAAGAAGAAGTGACAGGTCCTCAGGCTGAAGAAAAGACGATTGCATTGATGCGCCATCTTCTTACAAAAGACGGTGAAATAGGTGAATTGGCTAGAAGAAACCTGAATAAGAAACTAACAATAGTTCCAATCGCTAAGCAATTATCTAAATTTACGGAACAATGGGCTCATACAGAATATTTCATTCACATGAAGCGACTATTTCACCGAATTGGCGGAATTATCGGGAAAGAAATAGGCGCTACACACATCTTAACAGGCGAGAATTTAGGTCAAGTATCATCTCAAACATTGGGAAATATGGGTGCTATTGAAGAGATGGCACCTCTAATTCCCCTTAGACCACTTCTGGCATTTGATAAAAGATATATTATTGATATGGCTAGAAAATTGGAGACTTATAGGATAAGTGTTGGAGTCGAAGTTTGCGATGCACTTGGTCCAGACCATCCAACCACTGTAGCCAATAAGGAATGGTTAGAAAAAAGCGAAATGCGGGTAGGTGGGATAGAGGCTCTTTGTAACGATGCATTGGGCAAAAGGTACCAGATTGCATTATGATTCGGAAATCGGACTTTTGGTATATTTCTCACTAATTCTTGCATCCTAAAGGCGATGCATTTTTGGGGTAGACCAAGTGGAAGGGTAGCAGGTGATGTTATGTTGGCCGTAAATGAACGAATTAAGACCTCAATTTTTTTGACAATATTAATGATACTAACTCCTTTTGCTGCTGCAACTTCGATAACCACTTTCAATGATGGTTCATCAGAAGTTATAATTCAGTTTAAAGATGGTGTTAATTCAGTTAATACTACCGAAGGTGGTTTTTATGTGCCCTCCGATGAAACAATAACTTCCGCTTCTCTCGAAGTTTCTACAAATCCCTTGATAATAGCAGGAAATACGAGGACTGGTATAGAATCTGGTTTGCCTATTTGGAATCCAATAATCAATAGCCTAGTGGTGTCCTATGATAATCTATCCAACTTTACTTACCAATCTGATGATGGTACACCTGTGCCATTGCATTTTAATTCCGAATCCTATATTTCTGATTTCGAATATAACTCCTCCGATTTTGAAAACGTTACAGCACTTACGCCAAGTCATTCAGTAACAGGTGATCCATTAGCATGGCAATATGGGCAGAAAGATTCGAAAACTAATTTAGCAGGTCCAAATAACTGTGCATCGGGTGATATGTGCTGGGGTACAACATTCAATGATTCCGATTATACTGACGATTCTACATATACAAATAACAATGATAATTCACCATTCTCATTTTCTTTAGAAAGCCCAACTATCTACCTCGACCCGAACCTCAATGATACATATTTGAGATTTTCATCGTGGCACAGTTTGCGTACTAATTACCTACCAAATGGGGATTTAACATATTCCGATTGCGCATTTTTGAGAATCAAATCATCGTCTGATGGTAATTTTGGCGGCATTATTTCTCAGTATCTCCCCTTCTCATTACCATACTCTTCAGGATTATCTGCAGGAAATGGTTTCCATTTGAAGTATGATTCTCCCCCAACAGCTGGTCAAATTTCGAATGATTGTGGCGGTATAGCTTCGAATAATTATGGTTTGGCAGGAACTTCAACAACATCCGCAAACACAGATGGATGGGCGGAATTAGCAGCCAATTTGGGTCTTTACAGTGGAACTTATGTCCAAATTGAATTTGTACTTGCAAATTCTGATACAACCCAGCCATCTATCTTTTCCAATAAAGCAGGATGGTTTATCGACGACTTTCAAATTGGTGAATCATATACGGATTATGGTGAAATGACTGTAAATAATATACAACCATCGGTTTCGTTTGATGATAAGCAACCAGATGGATATGGTCTACTTTTTATTGATTCTATGACTCCAGGTGGATCCAAATTATTGGTAGATGTTTCAGATTCACTTACTTCTCAGATAATAGTTACAAGTGAAGGGCCGCTAAAAGATATGGATGGAACTATAATTGAATTATGGGGAATTGATGTAGACTTACACTCACGTATTTCAATCACTTTCAAGTTCTTTTCGGATAACTTAGGAGTTTCAACTCCAACATTATTCGGGTACAATCTCGGAACTAGGGTTGGTGATTCATTTTCTAATCCCGGGCTAAATCGAAATATGGATATTCGTAATGGGCAATTGTATTTTGACAATGATAGTAGTGACGTTGATAATATAATAATCAATATTGACGATTTAGTCGCTAATAATGGCGATGAAAACCCATTTTCTAAACCGATATATGGGCTGAGTTATTCAATAGATTCTAGTTGTAAAACTTTCAATAGTTCCATTTATTCAAAAGACTTAGACGAGACATTTAATCAAACACCCCGATCAGATGGTAATTTAAACCTCACCAATGATACGATAAATTACTTCCCAATTCCAATTTTTGACTTCGTATTTACATTAACTCTCTTAGATATATGCGAGATAAATCACATTTGGATTGATTTGTACTTTGGACATCACCCTTCTTCTGCTTCTATTGACTTTGGAAATGATGGCGAAATAGATTGGGGATTTATTGAACCAGGGCAAGGAGAATTTGGTAAACAAAACAAGTTTTGGAGTGGTGAAGTAGATGGTGTTAGTGGAGCAAATAACTCTGAAAAATTAGGCCTAGATGCAATAGCGGGAATTGGAGTTGGAGGATTCTTTTTACTACCTCTTCATTCCGATATTGAACTTTTTAATGTTGATATTTTCGATACTACGATTACCTCTACCAATAGCACCTTTGCGTTTCAAATACAGTTATTTGTAGGTTCTAGTGGCTGTTCCTTTGGTACAGTTCAGAATAATATTGGAGATTTAAATTTATATGACTTAAAGAATTATTTAATTTGTAAAGAATACTTGATTGACACTATTACAAATGAATCATCACCAGTATTCAAGACTGATAACTTTGGTACAGAATGGGTTCGTATTGGTTTTAGGATATACCAACCTGATTCCGATAACGGAGGATTGATAAATCTAAAGAATCTACAAGTAATATACAACTATAAACACACTTTCAATCAATCTAATGGCTTTGATACATACCTTCGAGAGTATGTTGCTTCAGAATCACAAACAGTTCAGTCAGGAGCAAATGTATTTATTCCATTAACTACTTCATCTCTAAAGGGTGGAGCATTAAAGGTTTCCAATCTCTCTATTGATACAGCCCCTGGATATGATTCAACATTGTCTTGGATTAGTGACTCTGAAGGGTTATATCCAAGCGGTGAGATCTACGAAATAGTAACAACTCATGAAATCCAACCTTCAACGGGTTCATTACTTTCCTCTGCTAGATTACGATTTGTATCCGATAATGGTGGATTGTCATTTATTTATGATCCGAATACAGGTTTTTCTGAATTTGATGATTCAAATAACTTCTTGACATTATCATCAGCATCTACTGCAATTCCATTTGGTAGTAATGGTGGAAAAGAGATTACATGGCGATTTACAGTAAATGGTGAATGGAATGATACAAGTAAAGTTTCAATATTTTCGGAATCAGTAGCTACAGATGGAGTCGTAGGCATGCTTGGTGGAATCATAATTGAACCATCTATTGGAAATGCGGTAGAAAATGATGCTGGTATTTCCACATTTGAACTTTTCAATGCTGCAAATATATCACAAAATAAAGATCTAGTTTATTCGAATCAATTTTTCAGAATAGTTAGCGAAATCAGGTTGCAGGGAATTATGATGGCCCCTGACCCGACTTCCTATTATTTACTGGTTGAACAAAGAATAATCGAATTGGATGGCCAGAATACCAATATCTCTTGGAGTGAGGTTTCGAATCGTTCTGGGGCAATAGATGGTAATTTAGATTGGTTGATTGATTTAGGAATGTTTGCCTCAGGTAATGAAACTTATAGGTTTAGAATGGCTTATTATTCAAATGGTGATAATATTTGCCCAGGAACCGAGTATCAACCAGATCAAGACTGTAGTATTCAATTCAATGTTACAATGGATATCTTAGATCCCAATCTGCTGGGTATTCAACTATACAAGAAACCTGCAGGGGAAGGAGACCCAAGCCTTGATGAGAATTGGAGGAACCTGTATGATGAAAGTTGGGCAGTTCCTAGGCAATCTCAAAACTTCAGAATAATAGCAAGTGATTTACCAACTCCTCCTGAAACAGCGGTAATGCATGTTTGGGTTGAACATGATCATGATGCTAATTCCAATGGTTTAGCAGAATCAACAGAATATATTCAAGTTCAAACTACGTCTAATGGCCAAATTCCAAATGCCACATATACTGGTTCGTATAATGATTATGCAAATTCCGGGTTAAGGGGTCAAGTAAGTTTGTGGGTTGAGTGTTATGATTTAGCTGGTAACCCTATTGATGGAGGGGGACCTGGATTAGACAATGACATAATTAGTTATATCAATATGGATTTAGATTACCCTTCCATTAAGAATATGTTCATTGAAGATTCATCCGGTGAGAGATTCATCAATAATCTTCCAATCAACCCTCCACAAGGAGTCGGTATTTGGAATCAAACTATGTTTGCAGGTAATGAATATCATTTGATAGTAGAGGCTGAAGACCAGAATGGCTGGAAAGATATAGAATATATTCAGATTGATTTAGCACCTACTGAAAGTAATTATGATTCAACAGTCTGGTATTTCCCTAGAAATTATACATCATGGACTGAAAGCCCGTATATCAATATTCTAACTAACCCAGATGGTTCAAGCAAGGCAAAAATCAGAAATGGAGATGGTAATGTACTAATAGATCCATTTGAATCGGAGTTCTATCTTGATTTACCCATAACCTTGGACTGGGGTCTGCCATTTAGTGGTCAGAATACACCTACATTTATCATAAAGGATTTAGATAACTCCGAAGTATTTTCCGAATCTTCATTTAGACAGTCATGGAGTTATAGTGACGATATTCAACTGGAGGTTCGAGGAGATTTAGTTAATGACTTGATGATATCTCCAATATTTTATGATCTTGATGCACCTTATTCGAAAGATGTCAGAAAAGGATCTGTTTATCCAGGCGATAGCGTGAGTTTCACTGGTCAATACACGTTCACAGATGGCGTAATTAGTAATGTCTTTGTTAACCCTGAGATTGAATTGGTTCTAGAGATTACAAGACTTCCAGTAGAGGCAGACTTTGTAAAAGGTTATTCTAAACTTGATGGTGAGGTAACAACTCATCGGTTTACTGGTGGAATCTTCAATATCACGGTTAATGCTCCAGGATCTGTCAATGAATTTGATTATACTTTTAGGCTGATTGACTTACCAACAGGAGCTCAAGACCTTACAGATTCTAAGTGTTCAGGTGGAACATTCTATGGATGTGGAAGCTTTTCATTGAAAGTAGATGGAACTCCTCCTAAGGTTGTACAAAACTCATGGAGTGCAGAACGAGGAGAAATGGCAGATACAGATTTAGAACGATTCTTAGGTTCAGAGATGCCTACTTCGACATATCACTGTGTAGATGTTGCTGTTACAATTGAAGAACAAGGTTCATTATTCGAAGGAGATGTTCATGTAAAATGGCAATACTTCAAAGATACCAATAATGCCTTAACATGGAATTTTTATCAAAATACTTATGGCAATGAACCTTTATCACATGTTCTCAATTTGACAACAACTGGGCAAGGTTCAACGTTAGCATATGCTGATTGCATTGACCTATGGCCATTGGTTTCAGGTCAATTTGATGTTAGTAGTCAAGATATTGGAGATGATGATGTCACTCTTGTTATGTGGATTGATGCTGTTGATGGTTCTGGTTCACAAGTAATATTTGGTGGTCAACCAAGTCAAGAGAATGGTGCTTTAGGAATCTTATCAAGCGATGTAAAGCATGCATCCAGTTATGACTTCATCTTTGAAAAAGCCCAGTTCCAAGTTAGAAACGTGATTGTAATCCCTTCTGAACCTGAAATTGGTCAGAGCATAACAATAGAAATCGAAGTACTGAACATAGGATCATTATCTGGTTCAGCCAATCTATCAATACGATCGGTAACCAATAATGGGATTCCTGTACTGGAAGGCGTGGTTACTAGTGGGGAAATTGGTATTGACCAAAGCATGTGGGTTACTATTGAACTAGAAGAATTTAGAGATGCAACTACAGGTATGTATTACATTGTTGATGATAATGAATGTCTCAATAACTGTGTTCCTCTTTACGATGGTAAGAACAATGGAGATACATTCAATGTCAAGGTATCAAGCGATTCAAGTTCTAGTTCAACGACTTTATTGATAGTGGTTTTATTGATTGGTGTTATTGGAATTCTAGCGGTAGTAGTAGTAGTATTATCTCGCAGAAAAGGTTCTGATGATGATTATTTTGAAGATGAATATGGAGAAGATAAAACCTATGCGGAATTACCAGGTCAATCTACATCAGCCCCTGCTGCATATGTCAGTCCTGAGATGATTGAAGCAATGGAGAGTTTCCCACAGTGGAGTCAGGAAGACATCCAAGGTTACTTTGACCAAGGATGGGACCTTGCTTCATTACAAGAATGGATCGACGGTCAATGAGTGTGATTGGCTTGTCTTCTAGGCTTGCATGGGAAGACTTGGTTTGGCAAGATCCGCTTGGTGGCAAGATAATACTCCATGGAGTATTACCTACAATTGTTTACCCGCGAAAATTAAGACCTCAATTTGAATGGCATGGCCTTGCCTTGTTAGAATCTGACGATATAGGGGAATTATGGCTCCAAGAAGAAAAAGATGAAGCTGAATCCCAAGGTGTCAACCGTTCACACGCTTTGATTTCAGGGGGTACCATGGCTCTTTTTCTCGACGAGATGATCGAATTAGATGACATACCTTCGGGGCGTTTCCCCGATCCTGAACCTAGACGTGTTCATCGTTTAGCACAACTCCATGACCGTGCGATATACTACATTGAACCTTCATTTGATGATGAAGATTGGGAAGAGCATATGTTAAAGGAAGCCAAAGAGGTTTCACGATGGAGGAAATTACTGGCTTTAATCTCTCTCGGGGGTAAATGGCGTAAAAGAGTTAAGAAAAATATATTCGAAGCAAAAAAACCCCCTAAGGGAATTAGTGCCAATTTCGCATCAGCATCTGTTTTATCCGCAACTTGGTGGGATTTGAATGAGTGGTTGATTGGAGACATAATCTCTAAAGAGAGAGATGAGCGCTTTTCGGCTCGTCTTCGTGGTTCTCTTGCTGATTTACGAAAGACACATGGAAAGGATGCATGCCTTTTGGTTCCGCTTGTAATGCCATGGCGTAGTCAAATACTTAGTTCACTAGAATTACTGCCCGATTTAGAGGAGATTACTTCAAACACGACTGTAACCGATGGTATGGAGGAGGAGTAATATGGCAGCAGGTGGAGTCGATGTTAGGGTTGAAAACCAAATAGTTCGCTTTGTTCCTAAACAACCTATTGACCAAGAATTAGTCGTCGCTCAATTAGCAGGGCATAGAAGCGGAGATGTCGTCATAAAGGCCCTTGATAAGCCTAGAGCCACTCTTGTAGTGGACAGTGAAGGTAGGATTGTTGTACATGGGACACATAGAGTCGACGCCGCTAGAGCAGCAGCCAAAGAATTACTTCTGAGGCTCGGCTTAGATGATTCAGGATTGCAGACTGAATTGGGTCCATTGATCGCTTCTTTTAATTTCGAAAGGCCAGTAAAGGTCGAATCTCTTAGTTTAGACTTTTCAGCAGGTGCTTCACAATTTGATGCAAGACTTGGATGTGCTATTATTGAAGATTCGAGACACAATCTCAAGTTATATATTTGGCCAAATGGGAAATGTGTAGTTGTCGAAGCAAGACACCCTAACATGGTGGCTATGGCTGCTGTGTATTGGAAAGGCCAATTTGAAGATCAGCAATTTTTTGCTGCTTAACATTACAAGCTGTGGTAAAATGCAAGAAGATCCACTGACTTGGAAAGGCCCGATACTGGACAACCATTTCCATCTTAATCGGAATGGTAGATTCATTGAGGCTGCAAATGATTTCAAGAAAGTGGGCGGTACCGATCTTGTCCTAGTTCATTGTCCCGACTTTTCTAATCCACCGACTACTAAAGCAGGGCATACAGAGACTTACCAAAATACGATCGATATGGCAGATGAGGTTAGAACTCAGTTACAACTTGGTGTTAGAGTGGTCTTAGGTCCACATCCAGCAGCATTTGCTCACCAATTCATTAAATGGATAGAAGAAGATCCTAAAGGCGGTGCTGAGAGGGCAATGGAAAATTATCGTAATAGTATCGATGCTGCTTTAGAATTTGTCAAGGAAGGAGATGCACATGCAATAGGTGAAGTTGGAAGACCTCATTGGCCAGTTAGTGATGAAGTATGGGATTTATCCAATAGGTTGCTTGAAGAGACGATGCATCTTGCTGCCCAAGAGAATATAGTATTACAATTACATGTTGAAGGTGAATTGGAATCGACATATTCCGATTTGTCCACAATGGCTAAAAAAGCAGGTCTTGCAGCGAATAGATTAGTCCGTCATTATGCTCCAGCCAATGTTACAGGTAGTATCACCAAAGGTTTGACTCCTAGTGTTCTGATTGGAAAGGGGGCTTTGGAAGAATTAATGGAAACTGCTGAATCTTGTACCCACGGTTTTCTCTTAGAAACAGATTATATGGATGATATGAGGCGTCCAGGTGCAGTATTAGGTCCAAAGACAGTACCTAAAAGAACGAATCAATTATTAAATTTAGGACTTGATGAAGAACTACTTTGGAAGGCACATCAAGATTTACCTGAGATATTATATGGTCCTGGAAAGTGAATGCGAGAATAATACATTTTTGACACATTCTTCCATCACATTCATGAATGCCCGATTATACCCGATGCTGGTGCAAGATGCTGAAGCGTAGTTTCCCATTACTAGTTTTGGTGATATTTCTTCTCCCATTAATTCCACTTTCTTCCTCGCAAGGTGCCTTAGGCGTCAACATAAACTGTGGAAGTAATCCCGTTATGAATGTTCATCCTTTGAATTACGAACCTGTCGAACTAGTATGTACCATTGAGAATACTTCTAGTGCGGAAGAAACTATTGAGATAAGCGCTGAATTTGAAGGAGGTAATACTGTTCAAATCCAAGGCGCTAGTGACGAATATACTGTGCCTAGCGGCGAAACTGAAGAGTTTACAATTACTTTCCTTGGAGACACAAAAATTCCTTCAAGTTCAAGTTTTGATTTTGAAATAATGGCCACAGTTATCAAAGGCCAAGGATTTGACATACCTGAGTTCTTACAAACAAATTCATCAATATCAGGTAAACTAGAGATTGGAACTTATGGGATTGTAGAATTACTAATTTCCGATAAAAGCACTAGGTCTTTAGAACCTAGTGGAGAGGTTACAATAAATCTTCAATTTACTAACAGAGGTAATGACCAAGATAAAGTCGAAGTTAGAATTAAGAATCAAGTAGAACTTGAAAATCTTGGATTCATATTCCCCCAATCCACTTTTATCGCTGAAACATTAGCTATCGATGCCACCTCACCAGTTCGAGAAGTAGTTATCAATGCACCAGCCGACGTTTCAGAGAAAATCAGCGTCAATATCCAATTTGAAGCTAGTAGTTCCAATGATGATAATGCTGCATTAAGTGAGATTTCAATTCCACTATCGGTTGAAACTAGTGGGAGTTCTGGCACCCTAAGCGGACTTAGTGAAGATAGTCAAGATGATATGATTCTCTATGGTTCAATAGCGGCTGGAGCAATTCTTTTCTTCATTTTAATCGGAGTAATTACAAGGTCAATTAAGAAGAAACCTAGTAAGAACGATATAACATCGGGCACTATAGAACTGCCAGATAGTGATGAAGATTTTGATGATTTAGATAATCTATTCGAGGATCTTGATGATTTAGAGGATTTAGATGATTTAGATGATTTAGATGAAGTGCTAGAGGATTTGGACGACTTACTTGATGACTTCGAGTGATTATTCTCCACAGTCAGCCGTTTGGCTTGACATCTTAGGGTAGTAAATTTGGCACCTTGAGTGCATTTAACATGGTAACAGTCAAAGAGCGAGTGCGACCTGCTACATTTACTTAAGGAGGATGCGTTATGTTGGAACTTAGTGGAAAGACGGCTTTTGTTTTTGGAGTTGCTAGTGAAGATTCCATTGCGTGGGCCATTTGTCAAAAATTAGCCGCATCGGGTGTAACACTATATTTGGGTTATCAAAAGAGGTTTATGAGTCGTATATTCCAATTAAAGGATAAGTTGCCACAAATAGCAGGATTTTATCCTTTAGATGTCATTGAAGATGCAACAACAAAAGAATTTTTTGATGCTTTTAGTGCAGAGCACCCAGGCAAAAAAGCAGACATTCTGATACATGCGATTGGATTTGCACCACGTAGTTGTTTTGATCGACCAATTCTTTTTGTTGAAGACCAAGATATCAATACAGCAATGACTATTTCTGCTAACTCATTACAACGATGCTTGAAGTTTGCATTGCCTTACCTTAATGCTAATTCTTCGACAATAACTTTGACTTATGCTGCTTCCAATAGATATGTACCTTCATACGGAATAATGTCAATGGCTAAAGCGGCTTTAGAATGCTGGACCAGAGAGTTGGCCTGCCATCTTGGGCCTGAGGGTCATAGAGTAAATGCAATTTCATCTGGGCCGATAAAAACCCTTGCTGCATCTGGAATACCAGGGTTTGATAATATCTTAAATCATGTTGAAAAGAATTCACCACTTCGAAGAAATGTAAACCAAGAAGATGTTGCAGGTGCTACTTTATGGCTTGCTAGCCCGCTTTCCAGCGGAGTTACAGGCCAGTGTATTTACGTGGATGCCGGTTATTCAATTACCATGGTTCCTCAAAGTATAATGGAATAGTGAGGTGTTCAAATGACTTTGACAACTGCCGATGGTAAACCCTGTGAAGGGATTGAACAAGGCAGTTTTGAGCCAATAGCTGTTATTGGTTTAGGGGCATTGATGCCAGATGCCGACGACATTGATTCATTTTGGCAAAACATCATCAACGCCAAAGTAAGTATCGAAACGATCGAAGAAGGAAGATGGCCGGGTAAGATTGAACATTTTTGGAAACCCGGTGGACCAGGGGATATCGAAGAAGGGTTTACGTATTCTAAAATTGGAGCCTTTGTCAAGAACTTTGAATTTGATTGGCGTAGATGGCGTCAACCACCAGGTACTCTCGGCCAAATAGATCCATGTCAACTATGGGCAGTAGGGATCTCAGCATCGGCATTAGAACATGCAGGATATGATGGTCAAACTAAAGATATTGACCGGGCTAAATGCGGAGTAGTATTTGCCAATGCTCTTGGAGGCGAGAATAGGAATTTATCGAATATCAGAGTTTGGTCAAATCATACTAAGCAAACTGCTCTCAAGTATGGCTTGCCTGCAGAAAACCTTGACTCATTTCAAGAGGAAATCAATACCTATAATCCTCGAATTAATGAAGATACTATGCCAGGCGAATTGGCAAATGTTGTATCCGGTAGAGTTGCTAACCTTTTAGATCTCCAAGGCCCTAATTATGCAACTGATGCTGCTTGTGCATCATCCATGGCCGCAGTTCTAGATGCTTGTAGAATGCTACAATCACGGCAAGTAGATGTTATGCTCGCCGGAGCAACAGACCGAACTTTAGACCCTGCGACATTTGCTAAATTCAGTTCAATAGGCGCTTTATCTTCAACTCACTCAACCCCCTTCGATGCCAAAGCCAATGGATTTGTCATGGGTGAGGGTGCAGGTGTTCTAGTTCTCAAGCGATTAAAACAAGCAATAGCGGACGGTGATACTGTTCATGCCGTCATAAGAGGTGTAGGCGGTTCATCCGATGGCAGGGGTAAGGGAATTACTGCGCCTGGTCAAAGGGGCCAAATCCAATCGATTGCTCGTGCATATAGTCAGGCCGGTTATGATGCCGCAACCGTTGAATTGGTTGAAGCGCACGGGACTTCAACCAAGGTGGGAGATGCCACTGAACTTTCAACATTATCTCGCTTATGGGAAGGTTTTGATGGAGGCGACCATATTGCAGTAGGCTCGATAAAGTCACAGATTGGTCACTTGAAGGCAGCAGCTGGAATAGCGGGCATCATCAAAAGTGTACTTGCATTACATCATCGAACAATACCTCCATCTGCAGGATTTGAAACTCCAAATCCAACTGTTGAATGGTCAGAAACTCCATTCTTTGTACCAACTACTGCTAGAGATTGGCCTCGTCCGTCTAATCACCCCCGCAGAGCAGGAGTTTCAGCATTTGGATTTGGCGGGACTAATTTCCATATTGCACTTGAAGGATATGAGCCTGAGTACCATCTGCCATTGGCTGAACATTGGGATGATAAATGGCATAGATTTTCTGATACCGCAGTTTCTGCACCTTCTATCTTAGACGCTAAAGCATCTCCTTCGATGACCCATGAAGAACTCAAATCAATCGAGGGTGGTATACTTTTAATCTCAGGTGAAACAATAGGTTCACTGAAAAATAAACTTGAAGGATTGAACTTTACTGGCCCATCTTTTGACCAAGACCCAAGAGGAAGGCGTCTTTCAGTTGAGTTAAACAATGCTTCCCACTTTGAAACTTCACACCCGTATAGGATGGCGGTTATCGCCACCTCATGGGCTGAATTGGACAAGCGTATTTCGTTAGCAACTAAAGCTATGGAGGATAAGAATAAATGGGGCTTTTTACAAGCACAAGGGATCTTATTGACCGATGAACCATCACTTCTCGACAATGCTAAAATCGCTCATATGTATCCCGGTCAAGGCAGTCAATACGTAGGTATGACATATGATTTATTCAAGAGATATTCCTCAGTACAAGCGGTTTGGGAAAAGGCCGATGAAACAATGATTGATGTTTTAGATGGAGAGACTTTATCCAGTTTTGTCCTTAGAACTAATTTAAACAAAGAAGAATTGATAGAATCTGAATATAAACTCAAACAGACCGAATATACTCAACCTGCAATGTTAACTGCAGACTTAGCCATAGAGAGGCTACTAAATGCCCATGGCCATAAGCCAGATATGGTTGCAGGGCATTCTTTGGGAGAGTATGCTGCACTGATGTCTGCTGGTATCCTCAATATGGATGGTGCTTTACGAGCATCAGCTGCAAGAGGTACTGAGATGGGTTCTGTTCAGATTGATGATAAAGGCTTGATGGCTAGTGTGACCGCGCCTTATGATGAAGTGGAAACAGTTCTAAGTTCAATAGATGGATACGTTATTGCAGCGAATAAGAACTCACCCAAGATGACTGTAATTGCCGGAGAAACTGAACCTGTAAAAGCAGCTATGAGTATTTTCGAGTCAAAAGGATTCTCGACATCCGCTCTTGCAACCTCGCATGCATTCCACTCTCGAATAGTCTCACCTGCTAATGAACCGCTACGTAGATTCCTTGAAACATTGGAGATCAACTGGCCTAAGATTCCAATCACTGCCAATGTCGATGGCCAATTTTATCAAATGGAGGGAGATGATTCTAAAGTTTCTGTATTAAGTAAATTATCTCCACAAATGGCTTCAGCGGTTGAATGGACTTCACAGATTGAAACGATGTATAATTCAGGTGCTAGAGCATTTGTTGAAGTTGGCCCGAAAAGGGCTTTGACAATGTTTGCTACGCAAATACTTGAAGGCAAACCACACCTCACAGTGATGACCAATCACCCTAAACAAGGGGGTATATCCTCATTCCTTAGCGCTTTAGCAACACTTGCCCTAGCAGGCCGCAGACCAATATGGCCAGAGTCTGATTCAGTGGAACTAAGTGAAGGATTTAGGGCAGGTCCAATAGAAGCCTATGAATCTAATTCAGTTATTGTAGTTGAGAAGGATGCAGACTTAGAGGATTTACGAGTACGCTCCCGCCCATTACCAACAAATGCTGCGGTTCCATTACCTGTTGAATTGAATAAAAGTACCTCAGAGGTAGTTTCAGTTAGTGAAGAGGTTTCAATCGATGATGCTATCAATAATTATCTTGGAGAGAAAATGACTTCATTAACCAATTATCCTGCTAAGTTCTGTACAGGGATGGTAGACCTGAGGCTTGTTTTAGGACTTGATGAACAAGGGATTTCATCATTAACCAAACAAATAAACTTGGATTGTCAGACCGATTCACAATATGATGTGGCACAATCAAAGACTGTTGCAGATCTAGCTAGGTGGATTACTAAACCTCCTCTTCAGTATCTAAGTATGACTAAGTCGGTTGCTGTATCAAATATATCTAGTAATCAAACATCATCAACTACGCTAAGTCATCTGGAAAGACGTCGATTAGATCCATATGTGATATCAGGTATAGCATTAGGTTTGCCAGGTGGAGAAAAGGTATTCTCAGAAGATACTTTTGAACGCCTAGTCAATGGCGAAACCTGTATTACAGAAGTCAGTGACGAGTATAAGCAGAGACTTCTAGATAAGAATATTGTGCGATTAATCAAAGGTCGTGATGGCTCAGTAAATATGGAACAGGCGACACAATTTGGCGATATCCCTCAATTAGCCGGAATCAAGGGAGCCTTTGACCTGGCTGAAGAATTTGGCATAGATGCTAAAATTGTATTAGCTTGGGATATTTCGACTCAGTTGGCATTAGCAGCTGGTCTACTCGCATTGAGGGATGCAGGAATCCCATTGATGCCTGTTGAGCAGATTGGCAAGGGCGGACTTCGTTTAATCACTAATTGGCAAGTACCTCAGATACATCGAGAAAGAACAGGCGTAATTTTCGCTTCATGTTTCCCTGGACTTCAGTCTGCAATGAAACACGCAAAGAAAAATGGTGATGATGGTGAAGGCCGATTTGATAGGAGATATCTATTCCAAGTATTGAATATGGGACATTCCCAATTTGCTCAATATACCGGTATAAGGGGTCCAAATACCACTCTTAACTTGGCATGTGCATCATCGACTGCATCCTTTAGCGTTGCAGAAGATTGGTTGAATAGCGACCGTGTGGATAGAGTTGTAATCATATCTGCGGATGATGTTACTGGAGAAGATCTATGGGAATGGATAGGAAGTGGATTTGCCGCATCTGGTGCCGCATCAACCAGTAATAAAGTTGATGAAGCTGCTTTACCATTTGACCGAAGACGGAATGGACTAGTATTGGGAATGGGTGCTGCAGCATTTGTAGTTGAGAGGCGATCGGAAGCAGAACAAAGAGGAGTTCAACCGATTGCAGAATTATTAGGTGCTAAAACCGCTAATTCCGCATATCATGGGACGAGGTTAGATGTTGAACATGTAGCGAAAAGTGTCGATGACTTCGTAGGCGATATGGAAAAGACATGGGGCTTTGATAGGCATAAAAACGCCTCTGAAACCGTATTCTTTTCACATGAAACCTATACTCCAGCACGAGGAGGTTCAGCACAGTCTGAAGTCAAAGCATTACGTCAAACATTTGGTAAAAGTGCTGATAGTTTAGTCATTGCCAATACAAAAGGATTCACTGGACATCCAATGGGTGTTGGAATTGAAGATGCTAGCATGTTCTATGGATTGCTAACAGGTAGAATCCCTCCTATTGCCAATCATAAGGAAATCGACCCTGAACTTGGTTCGTTGAATCTATCCAAAGGTGGAGATTATCCTAATCTGAAATATGGAATACGGTTTGCTGCTGGATTTGGCTCACAAATTGCTTTATCCTTTGTTCGTAAATGTGAGATTCAAGGTGATCGAATAAATGGCCAAGCATTGATGCAATGGGTTAGAGGACTGACGGACTCAGAGGATGTTGAATTCAGAGTTCTAGACAATAAGTTGGTCGCTTATGTTGCAGCTGATGATAACTTACATGGAGGAATTCAAGGTGAGGAGTGGCTAGTTACAAAAAGGTCCAAAGCAAGTAAGCCAAGTCCAATAACAACCTCTTCTAACTTAGTGGAGGAGGCAAAAGTCAAACCATCACCAGTAGAACAACCAATTGATGTGGCAGAACAACCTATTATTCAACCACCTAGTGATATTACAGATACTGTAATTGGGGTCGTAGTAGATCATACAGGTTATCCAGCAGATTTTGTCGAATTAGATCAAGACTTGGAAGGGGAATTGGGAATTGATACAGTCAAACAGGCAGAAATAATGGCTGATATCCGTTCTAAATTCAATTTGCCGGTCGATGAAGACTTCATTCTATCAGATTACCCAACCTTGAACCATATGATTGGTTATATCGGGAAAATGAGTGGTGGCTCTCCAAGTATGGTAGAATTAACTACAGCACCAGTTGCTTTGATCGCAGAAGTAACAGAGACTGTTATAGAAGCAGCATCAGAGATGATAAGTGAAGTCATCCCATCAAAACCTAGTTCGATAGATCATGATACATTGACACAAAAAGTAATCCAAGTAGTTGTAGAGCATACAGGCTATCCTGCTGACTTTATTGAATTGGATCAAGACTTAGAAGGTGAGTTGGGAATTGATACAGTAAAACAGGCAGAGATAATGGCAGATATCCGTTCACACTTCGCTTTACCGGTAGACGAAGATTTCATCCTTTCAGATTATCCTACTTTGAATCACATGATAGATTACATTGATCATATGTCTGGTGGTTCTAGTTCAGTAGGTAGCGATTCTCAACCAGTTGAAATCAGTCAACATATGGTGACTGAAGTAGAGGAAGTAGTCAAAGAAGCACCTGAAGCCAAACCAATTACTGTGAATAATTCTGATGTCGAGAGTAAATTAATCGAGGTTGTAGTAAAACACACAGGCTATCCTGCTGATTTTATCGAGATGGATCAAGACCTCGAAGGTGAATTAGGAATTGATACAGTAAAGCAGGCTGAGATAATGGCAGAGGTAAGGGATATTTTCTCTTTACCAGTTGATGAAGACTTTATCTTGGGAGATCACCCTACCTTGAATCATTTCACTGCATATGTTGTAAAGATGCAAGGAGGACCCTTGGAGGTACAGGTCGAAGAGGTACTGATAATCGAACCTCTCGTACAAGTAATAGAGCAACCGGAATCAATAGAACTTGAAATCACGGAACCAATCCATCATGGTTGCAGACGTTGGCAGGTCGAGGTTGAAGAATGTCTAGGTCTGCCTTCTAAATTAAATCTCGAAGGAACAATAGTCGTGACTGATGATGACTGGGGTATCGCAGAAGAATTCTGTCTTTTGATGGAAGAAAGAGGTTTAGATGCGGTTCGAATCGGATTTGAAAGTGATATTAGGGATATGTCTCAACAAAAGGAAGGTAAGCGAATAGTATACCGTGCAGACCCTGGCAATAATGAACACATCGAACAAGTTTGTCAACATTTATCCAAGAAGAATATCGTAGGAATTGTACATATGGCTGCGATAAAGTTAGCAGGAATCGAATGGGCTGAAGACACGTCCCCATCTTCACAAATAGAATTATCAGGACATGGTTGGTTTGGACTGATCAAAGGACTTGATGCCCAGTTGTCCAAACTCGACTCCGGAGTAATTGCATCTGTAACCGCAATGGATGGAAGGCATGGGAACAGAGGAGAGCATTTCAATTCTGTACAATGTGCTGCCAGCGGAGTTACAAAATCCTATGCCTTTGAGAGGCCAGAATTACGTTGTCGCGCCTTGGACTTACATCCAGAAGTTGTTCTCGACTCTATTTCTGCCGCCAAGAAAATTGAAAATGATATATTCAATTTAGGTGGAGAAGTCGAAATTGGACTGGATAGAGATGATCGTCGTTGGACTTTAGTGGCCTTTGCAGAAGATATTATCGAAAAGCAAATACCACTCACCAAGAACGATACATGGATTGTATCTGGCGGTGGTTCTGGGGTAACTGCAGCATCTATAATTGGTGTTGCTCAGGCTAGTAAAAATTCTAAAGCGGAGTTTATCTTATTAGGTCGCTCTTCACTGATAGAAGAGACTGAATCATGGGTTGATTGGGATGATGATCAATTGAATCAAGAAAAGGCGACTTTGCGAGAGACCATGATTAAATCAAGTGAACAAGGTAAAGTCACAATGGTGGAATGGAATTCAGAATGGCAGAAATACACCAGGAGCCGAGATGTTTACGTCACACTTGATACAATAAATAAGACTGGAAATAAAGCTCAATATAATTCGATAGACGTTTTAGATCACGAAGCCCTAATTGCTCTTGGCACTTCTATGAAGAGAAAGATAACAGGAATCGTACATGGTGCTGGATTGGAAGACTCGAAACTGGTTGCCGACAAAAGCCATGATATTTTTGACCGTGTTGTAAGAGTCAAGGTAGATGGGTGGAGTGCTTTGATGTCATGTGTTCACGCATCTGGCTCTGCTAATCCTAAATTTGCCGCTTGTTTCACTAGCGTCGCAGGTAGATTTGGTAATGGTGGACAAACCGATTATGCTGCCGCCAATAGCGTACTAGATGCTGAAATGGCAAGATTGACTGCCAGTGGTGATTGTCGAGCAGTGGCGATTGGTTGGACTGGTTGGAGAGATGTAGGCATGGCTACAAGAGGTTCTATCGAAGCAGTATTCGAGGCAGCAGGAATAGAGACGCTTTCAGTAGAAAGGGGAGTTGAAATATTTGTCAATGAAGCACTTGCAGGAGGTAAGCGCAGGGTTCTTGGATGTGGATCATTAGGGCTAATGGATCGTTTCAGTATATTTAGAGAAGCACCATTACGGCTAACAGCTGAGATGTCGGCGATTATCGCCGACCCTTCACGGTTCCCATTTATTCACAAGGTTCTCGAATTGGATGAAGAGAAACTTTTGAAGACACAAACAATTTTATCATTAGAGGAGCATATGTTCTTGATGGATCATGCAATCGATAAAGTACCATATCACCCTGGAGTAATGGCACTGGAAATGTTTGCTGAAAATGCCTTGCTGCTACTACCGACGACTTGTGTTGCAGGATTTGAAGAAGTAAAATTCGGATTACCAATTAAGCTACTTAAAGATGAAATGAAAGTCCGTACGATCAGTGTAATTGAAAGAATAGAAGGGGACCTTACTTGGGTAAAATGCCGTTTAGTTTCAGATTTAATGAATTCTAAGGGAGAGGTATTTGGTGAGAGAGAACATCACCAAGCATTGGTAAGATTAGTTTCTATCAGTGATGACTTACGCCCATTCTTAGAAAACGAAGTAGATTTAATGCCGCAACTAGGAGTACCTGCCCCCGGTGAATTATCACTAATGCCCTCTTTCATCTATCAGAGATATTTCCACGGCCCTAGATTCCAATCACATGGTGGAATTATACGTGGTATTGGTGATCTTGAGATGCCAGGCGCAGATGGCATTGCATTGATGCGAAATCAATTACCCATTACGGAACAATTTGCCATCGAATCCTCCGGTGAATCGGTATTATTAGATGGTCTACCAATGCTGATTGAAGCAGCATTCCAGAATGCAGGTTTTGTTGCAATGGAATCTGAAGGATTTTCATCCTTGCCAGTAGGTATTGAGTGGACTTCTATGCTAAGGGTGCCAGAACGTAATGAGATTCTTCGAATGAGGAGTCTTAGGAAGTCTGTAGAAGCTGATGGTATTACAGTACATGATGTGACCATAATAGGGGATGATGATGCTCCCGTTTTAGCCCTAAAGGGATTGAGATTGAAGAGCATGGCGCCTGTCCCTGACGAACAACGATTCACTCTAGAACGCTAAGTTTTGACGAGGGGATAAAATGCAAGATGGTATTGAATTACTCAAACCACCACTAATGGCTGATTTGCCAAGAATACTATGCCTTCGTAGTCCGGTTCAATCTTTTACCTTAAACCAAGTTGCTTTGGCTAGAGTCGATGAAGTTTCGACCTTTGTAATGCCAAAAAGACGTGATGAACACCTTTCAGGACGCTGGTTACTTTCCCAAGCATTAGCTCAATGGGGGTTTGATTCTGATGAATTAGAAGTGCGGCGAAACCAATTCCGCGCCCCTAGCCTTGCATACTTGCATGGTATTTGGAAAAATACTCCTTTACCCTCGATATCGATTGGTCATTCACAAGGTTGGGCATATGTGGCTTTAATAGAAAACGGCTGGACTATCGGAATTGATGGAGAACCAGAACAAAGAACGATTGCAGAAAATGCATTTGATATGATGGCATCAGGTCAACAACTAATAGAACTTAGAGAATCTCCACATCTTGCAATTCAAGTTTGGACTGCTAAAGAAGCATTACAAAAAGCAATGCGATTGGGGATGAATATTAACCCGCGAAAAATACGATTTCCAATTGGAGTTAAACAATTTACTTTTTCAATTGAAAATTCGAATTTCCAATTGGTTTCTTGGACACATGGAGGGTCTTTCATTAGTCTTGCCTGGGGTCGTGGTAATGGCTATGATTCAGTCCCTGAAGATGACTTATTACAACAGACTAAAACAGCAATGAGATCTGTTGAATCGTGGGGAGTTGGTTGTAATACAACTAGGAATAATGCTTAATTCACTTATTCCATACCCGGCTTGATTCCCAAGGTAGTCCAAACAAGATACCAATTTCTGTGAGAATCACATAGTTTAGTAATAAGTAACTTAGATAGGAAATTATGATTACGAGTATTGAGGTATTAATTATTTTTCTACGCTGCCTCTTTGCCTGATCGATTGTGCATATTCCTTGATTTCGGAAATAGAATACTAATCCGGCAATAACGGTGATACTAGCAATTACCAACATCAAGGGCCTGAACCAAGAATATCCGTCATTTCCCCAATACAAAGTGTCAGAGATGGCCGCTCCCGTTGATACGGTTGCAATTCCAAACATTACCAATACTACCGAAGGAAGGCAACACATTGAGGCAATAACCGATGAACTTGCAACGAGCTTCCAAAGAGATCGAGAACTATTTTGCTCAATAGATTCCGGAGACTCAACTTCTTGCATGGAGCCAATTTATTCTTTTAGTACAAAAATTCTTGTCTTATTCAAGCATTGACATTTCTGATTCCAGGTGTTTGGTCTGCAATCATGAATTCAAGCATTGCAGCCCACATGACAAACTCGATACTGCCTTCCAATTCCTCTTGTCCACCAACCATTTCTACCATGTTATCCAATGTATCAGTTGGTGAGTGGTATGCATCATAGTCATCATCATATGCACCCAAGTGGAAGATAGTTTGAGCGCCTAAGTCTCTGAAAGTAACGTGGTCAGAGCGTCCAAATGTATCTTCATGAACATCCATTACTAGATTTGAATGTTCGTCCCAATGTTGGTCACAACCAGCACCATAACTCCCTTCGATACGTAGGTCCATAGGTGCGTTTAGAATATCTCGATGAACATGGTCAAGTATTGTTGTAATTTCTACATCTTGTTCATCAGGATTAACATCAGGTCCAGACCAAGCATGGTATGGATATGGGTCTCCATTTGCTTTCTTTGCTGGGTATGAAACACCCATCATATCCATATTGATATAGAATCTAAGTTCCTTATCTTTAGGTAGGCAATAATCGCAATCATTATTTGCAAATGCACTAGAACCTCTCAGTCCTTCTTCTTCACTCGACCATAAGGCCAAGAAGGTATCACATTCCACTTCAATATCAATAAATGCCTTAGCAAAAAGCATCATACTTACAGTTCCAGCGGTATTATCGTAAGCACCCTCATATGTTCCTAGTAGTGATCCAGGAGGTGCAATATCCATGTGAGCACCCATTCCTTGTACGCATGTATCATCTTTACCTTGTTTCCAAGCAATGATATTCAAACTTTCAGGTTCGGTTGGGCTTAAAGTATCAGAAACTCTCATGATGTTTGTTTCATATCCAAGGCCTTCAAAATGTCCATGGAAGAAGGATGCAGCTCGCTCAAAGGCTGGATTTGGAGATCCCATCCACCTGTTGATATAGCCACCACATTCTGTAGAATCAGTACAAACACTTGTTATAAAATCCATTTTGTCAAACCACTCTGAACCACTGACTATAGCAGTTCCATTCATTACACTGAAGTCATAAACATCCCCACTTCCATCATTATTGACAATAGTGATAGAAACTTTTTCAGCATAAGGAGTCAAAAGGAGACGACCATTCATTTGCTCATCTTCATTCATCGCATATCCATTTGCGATAATATTGCCGTTCAAGAAAAGCAAAACATCATTTGGTACTGAGATAGAACGACCTTCACCTATTAACATGAATTCATGCCACTCGCCAGAATACAGGACAGCATCATCAGCATTGGTATAATTTATTTGAAAGGTGGAACTTGAAGTGCTACTTTCCGTTTCATTTTCTCCAAAACAGCCGGAAAGGGTTGCCGAAAAAATCAGCGCAACAAGAAACAATCCTTTGGATACCGATGAACTCTTCATGATGCACCCTTACACCCGTTATTCATAGGCTTTGTCAATTATAGTGTACCTTGGTTTAGTCACTAATTGCTATTGGTGCGGATAGCGGGAGTTGAACCCACGACATGAGGTTGGAAACCTCAGATGATAACCACTTCACCATATCCGCACTGGTAATTCTTGCGAGAAGCCTCTCCTCTTTGAGTCAATCGGTTAGATTTAATCATCTGAACTCAGGTGGTGGTTGTGGCATCTGCTGATTCAATCCTAATTCGACTCTTCTAATCTCATCAGAAACCGATTGGTTGTTAATCCTATTTTTCAAAACAGCTTCAGCATGTTCTCGTCTCTGAATATTGCTTTGTATCTTACTTGCCTTTCCACGAACTATTAGTGCACCCACCAAAACGAAAAGCATTAAACCGCCCAATGCGGCTTGAACCAAGGGCATTTTCAGTAATTTATTTATAGTATCAGTTTGGTCATTTAATTCCTCATCTACAATTCTTGAATCTTCAACCTTAAGGGTAAGAGATACGATATCCATTGCAATCTCGGAACCAGGTTCTTTAGCTGATATTACTAAATTATAATCACCTAATAACTTGACATTTCCAGCAAAAGAAATAGTTTGAATACTAGTTGTTTCATTAGTAAAAGTCAATGCCTGAACATTTGTATCAGCATTGATTGCAGATATTGATTGCCATTCAACTCTTATTCCGGCATTACTCATCTCTGTAGAGATTGTGCAGGTGAATGAGAACCAATCTCCACTGGCCAAGTTCAATGATGGAGGTTGATTACATGCTAATACTGCTTCACCGGCATTTTTAGTTGGATCATTAGGCCAGTGATCTAATCTAAATGATCCAGCGGTTTGATTATCCCCCCAACCATCACCGTCCGTATCTAACCATTGACTATCTTGGGTAGGGAATTCATCTTCCAAATCAGCCCAACCATCTTCATCACTATCTATGCATCCACGCTTAGTACCCTTATCGGCAGTTCCAATTATTTGAGGACATCCATCACCCATGGTTCCATTTGCTTGATCACCAAAGCCATCGCCGTCTGTATCGAACCACTGTGTGGCATCTCCTAGCCAAAGATCGTTAATGTCACTTGCTCCATCTCCATCTTCATCGGGACAACCGTATCGGTCGATTGTCGAGGTGCCAATTACAGAAATACATGAATCAGGATTAGTTCCATTTGGATTATCTCCAAATCCATCTCCATCGCTATCATTCCATTGAGATGCATCGTTAGGAAATGAATCATTGCCTTGAGATGTACCATCATTATCTGCATCGGGGCAACCATATAAGTTAATATTAGAATATCCTTCTTCAGTAGGGCAGTCATCTGCTTGGAATCCCGATGAATTATCCCCATAACCATCTCCATCAGTATCATTCCATTGTGACTTCTCTAGAGGGAATGCATCCGCTCCATCACTAGTATTCCATCCTGAAATATTTCCTACAGGTAATGTGACATCTGAGAATCCATCTCCATCAGTATCACGACAACCAATACGATCAATCGTTGAATTTCCTGGCACATCGATACATTTGTCTTCTAAATCATCATAACCATCACTATCGGTATCTTGACTTCTAGTTGGATCATCAGGGAATGAATCGCTAGCATTAGATATTCCATCGCCATCATTGTCCACACAACCATAACGATCGATTGTAGAGTTTCCTGGTATTCCAGGGCATGCATCAGGTTGTATTCCCGTAGCATTATCTCCATATCCATCACCGTCTTGATCAAGCCATTGAGTGGAGGCATTAGATAATTGATCGATCGTATCATCCCAACCGTCGCCATCTTTATCAGGGCAACCCAGCCGATTACCTTTGGTTGAATTACCAACGAATCCTGGACATGCATCGGGGAGTAGCCCTGCTAAATTATCTCCATATCCATCACCGTCTTGATCAATCCATTGAGTAGATTCATTCGGTTGAGCATCTTCCTGATCAGCCCAACCATCTTGATCGCTATCTAGGCATCCGAGAGTACCATTCCTCCAAGAATCTCCCCATACAGTAGGACAATCATCAGCTAGATTCCCAGTAGGCTCGTCACCATAGCCGTCAGAATCAGTATCATTCCACTGTGTTGCGTCTGAAGTAAAAACATCTGCTCCATCAGAGTAATTCCAATCCGCATCACTTTCAGAATATCCATCACCATCTATGTCGGGGCACCCATTGCGATCGAGACTAGAAGTTCCAGCATGGTTTGGACAGTCATCGTCGATAAAATCATCTAAACCGTCTCCATCGGTATCCAGCCACCTTAATGGATCGGATTGGAAAGCATCAGCGCCATCGGCAATAGTCCATCCAAAACCAGGGTCAGAGTAATTATCCCCGTCAGTATCAGTACATCCATTTCTATCGATGTAAGAAGTTCCTGTGGTGGAAGGGCAATTATCACCATTTGTTCCACTAGGATTATCGCCAAATCCATCATCATCTTGATCAGCCCATTGAGATTTATCTGTAGGGTATGCATCAGCCCCATTGGCAATGTTCCATGAGCCATCGGGGTCACTAAAACCGTCTCCATCTCCATCAAGGCAACCATTTCGATCTGATGTGGAATTTCCTAAAGCATTGATACAAGAATCAGCCCCATTGGCAGTTGTCCATGAGTCATCAGGGTCAGAATATCCATCACTATCGGAATCAATGCATCCATTTCGATCAGTGATAGAAATTCCTGAAACTAAAACACAATCATCAGCATTATTTCCACTAGGATTATCACCAAAACCATCGACATCCTGATCCGCCCATTGCGAATTGTCTAGAATGAATGCATCAGCTCCATTTGCAGTTGTCCACCCACTCTCGGGATTAGAATAACCATCACCATCATCATCAGGGCAACCCTTTCGATCATTAGTTGAGGTGCCGAAAGTGGTTGTGCAATCATCATTGATATTTAGCACTCCATCTGCATCTAAGTCATTTGCTGAACTTACTAAATTAGTATCATGATTTAATGCCAGTGAGAATAATTGTGGACCATTTGGAACCGATGTGCCAATTATATGAACTTCCCAAAAACCTTGCATTGGAGATGAGAACTTCATGTTTCTAAGATTATTTAGGTTATCTGATAAATGTGTCCACATACCAGAGGGATCTTTTATTGCAATATCCAGGTCATTTACCAGTTTTATTCCGGCTCCAGGAGACGGTGCAGGATCGGTATAGGCGAGTGATAGTTGTAAGTCACTTGCAGCATTTGGTACTGAAAAGACCCAACTCTTGTTTTGACCAGTCGATATTGGTTCATCATACACAAAGGTAGAACTCAAAGTATTCCATAAATTAATTCGTCCAAGTCCTTCATGCAAATTTGGTGTAGCCTCTCCAGCACCAATGGTCGATGATGAAAATTGCCCGGTCATATCGGTAGTTGTTGCTCCATAGATTGCTTTGATAAGCGAAGAAGGCGGATTGAGAACATTGCGGTTTTCTATTAAATGCTCGAGCAAAAGAGTTGTAGTTCCTGCGGCTAGTGGTGTTGCCATACTTGTTCCACTCATGTAACAGTAATCAGCATTAGCGGCATAAGACCCCGAACTGCATGTTCCTGATGAACCTGATTTGGTAGATAGGATCTGAGTGCCAGGTGCTACAAAATCCGGTTTTACTCTTCCGTCTTCGGTAGGTCCTCTAGCTGAAAAGTTGGCTACACCCTCGGAATTATCTGAACTTGAACCTCTAGAAGGGCGGTTATTTTCACTGGCTCCAATGGTGATTGAGTTCTTAGCAGTGGCTTGCCATAGTAAACTATTATCGTCCATCTCTCCATTAGAATCTAGATCTGCACCATCGTTGCCTGCTGCAAACATTATCACTAATCCTGGATATTGATATGCACTCTCATCTATCTGCATCGAATCAGTTGTATATAGTCCGTAATCATTACAACGTGATAATGGAGTTGGTCTGATACATCCTCCCCAAGAGTTTGTATGAATTTTACTACCATTTTCAACTGCTAATTTGAACATATCATCATAATTGTCAGGAACTACTATTGATCCGCCCTGGTTGATTGCCTGAAATACTAATTGTGCCTCAGGTGCTATACCCTTTATTGAACCTAAACTACTAGTCCCATCACCTAATACGGAACCTGCTACATGGGTCCCATGGCCATTTGTGTCTTCTGCGCCATCATCACAAGATGGTCCGGGGACTCCAGGAGACGTATAGGCACAATTGGTCCTGGGCCAGGAAAGAATTACTTTGATATGGTCTGCAAAATCGGCGTGCATAGTGGCATCATTTACCCCACTATCTAGTCCTGAATCGGCTACAGCGACTACAATTCCACTTCCATCAAGTATGTTCCAGCCTGAATTAATTGCAACCATTTTAGCAGAATCTTTGACATCATCGGCATTAAGAATCGATTCAGCAATGGAATTAGTAAGTTGAATCATTGCTTGTGGCTCAATCCATTCAATATCTCCTTGTTCAGCGAGCCATTTTATCCCGGCTATATCAGTAGTAATCTTAGTGAACCTTCCACTATGTGAATGAACTTTAATATTGAATTCATCTTGAATTCCAATGGGTAATTGATCACCTGAAAGAACAATATTAACAGTTGCTAGATTATCATTGAGATAACTGTCTCCAGTATATTGATTGATACCTAATAAACCTCGAGCGAGTTCTTCACGAACTTTGTCCACAGAGTCTAATTTTACAATACCTTGAACATTCAATTCATCTAATTGCCCGATAGTATGTCCATTTACCCTGCAATGAAAGCCATTTGGGGGCATGTAGGAGTGGCAATCAATTCCAGAATCTGCCAATTCATATTTCCATTCAGTTGGTATTGGATAAGAATGAGTCAAGATATACCATCCATCCAATACGTCATTAGAATCAGTCCAATCGACCCAATGTTCCAATCCAACTACGCTAGATTGGCGGAACAGAAGATCGATTTCTCCACTGGAGTCTTCAGGATCAAACCATCCATTTTCCAGTTCCCCACTGGCCTTTAAACCGATTTTCTCCATCAGTTCTAAATCAACAGAAGTAGAAATTATGGATTGAGGATTTGTTGGTATATTAGCTGAAGCAATTGGGGAAAATACTTGCATCATCATGAGTACGATGAAAGTACTTGCTTTTAGCCGGTTATGACCCCACATATTACGAGACATAACGAGCCCCCTCATGAATCATTTGTATTGTAGATTCTATTGTAATATGTTGCGAGGGTTCAATAGCCACGCCGCTCGGGTTGGAAATATGTCGACAGATTCATCCAAGTTCAATAAGGAGACATTAGATTCTGATGATGATGATGATGATGAGACTCAAATTCTTGGACGTCAAGTTTGGCGTGTAGTCCCATATGCATTTCGATATCCGCGAAGATTAGCAGCAGGATTTGTCGGCAATGCATGTGCTCGAATCGTAGACTTAGTACCACTTGTGGCGATTGGGTGGGCAGTTGACTACTTCACTTCCGATACTATGGTTGGGCCTATATTTGTCCAAAATGCAGTGAGTGCGGTCTATTCTGATCCTGCTATCGGTTATGGGTTAATGATATTTTTAGGGTTCTTTCTACTAGCGATTTTCCAAGGTATTTCAGAATATTCCTGGCAGACGTTGGGCTATAAGATTCAACACGACTTACGAATGGATGCTACACGTTCATTAATTGCAATGGAAGCTTCATATTATGATATGCGTCAAACAGGACAATTGATGTCGGTACTATCAAGTGATGTTAATCAATTGGAAGACGTTGTTTCTGATTCCTCGACTTCGATAATAAGAATTGTCTTTACGTTCCTTACAGCATTTGTCATTTTGGCATCAATGTCTCTCAAATTAGCAGGTATTTTATTCGCTCCAATTTTATTCATCATACCCTGCGTATACTGGTTTTCAACAAGAGTTCAGCGCAAGTACCGTAAACAACGTGAATCGACTGGAGATATTCACGCTGTATTGGAAAATCTAATATCTGGGATTTCAGTTGTACAAGCATATAATGCACAATCATGGGAAGCGGAAAGAGTTGCACGCGAGTCTGGTAATTACCGTGATCAGGCAATGGGTGCTAGTCGAGATCGAAATCGCTTCTTGCCAATGATCTATGTTATTGCTGGAATTGCATTTGGATTATTAGTTACCGCTGGTGGATGGTTAGCCAGTGAAGGTGAAATTTCAACAGGTGAACTTGTAACCTTCTTATTGATTAGTACAAGAATGACCATGCCTATGTTCATCTTTGGAATACTAATAAATCAACTCCAAAGAGGAGAAGCTGCTGCACGTCGGGTCTTTGCGACCATTGATTTAGAACCAACTATAATCGATCATCCTGATGCAGTTGAACTTGAAGATAGAATTTCCTCAGTAGAGTTTAGGGATGTACACTTTACTTATCCAGGTACTTCGATAAAAGTCCTTAGTGGTATTTCCTTCAAAGCTGAAGGTGGAGATTTCCTCGGAGTAATGGGCCATACAGGTGCTGGTAAAACCACAATTCTGAAATTACTCATGCGTTACTATGTGCCGGATAGTGGTGATGTTTTGATTAATGGAAATAGTATCAATGACTTCACACTTCATTCAGTTCGTGATAAAATAGGATTTGTTAGTCAAGAACCTTTCTTGTTCTATGGGACAGTACGAGATAATGTCAAGTATAATCAAAAGTCATCTGAAGAAGAACTCGCTGTAGCACTCAAACTCGCTGGGGCATGGGATTTTATTCAAGACTTAGAAGATGAATTAGAAACAATGGTCGGTGACCGTGGAGCCAAATTAAGTGGAGGTCAGAGGGCTCGTATCTCTTTGGCTAGAGCCCTACTAAAGAAACCAAGTCTATTGATACTTGATGAAGCATCTTCGGCTCTTGATGCAGAGACTGAAAGACGTATTCAAGAGAATCTTTTGGCTAGTGGCAGTGATAGAGCAACAATTGCAGTAGCTCACAGGTTGAGTACAATTCGTAATGCTAATGAAATTTTATCGATGGTTGATGGAGCCGTTGTTGAACGTGGACTGCATGATGATTTAGTTGATGCCGGAGGGGTCTATGCCAGTCAATGGACTATACAAACCGGCGATATGGCCGGTCTGTGATTATTGGCGCTTTAGAATTGGGCGTAAGACGGTAGTTTCCTGGGCATCTTTTTCTAGAAAGTGCCCATTGCCCATGATTATTAGTGCAGATAATAGTATGAAAAGTGGTATTCCTGCTATAAGGGACCAAATGGAAAGACTTAGGCCGCCGATAAAAAACTCCTCTAAGAGTTCTGAAATAGCGATTATTAAAATAAATATAAGTACTCTAAAAACTCCTAGAAAAGAGCGTATAGTGAGCCATATCTGTTCTGAATCATGTGCCTCATCAGGCTTGTCTAGAGCGGTTAGTCGTTCGACTAAGGAACCTCTAGACATGAACAACTCTGACATCTCATCAAACAAAGTGCTTACGGAGGTTTATGGCACTAAAACATCGTTTTTCTAACTATTCAAGCAGTACGGTTTCGATCATCTATTTGGTTTCCAACGCCGGCTTTGCCCCCGGTTTGTCTAATTTCGCGCCATGCCTTTATGACTCCTTGGCCATATGCCCATTGGGCTAAGAATACGAATAGGGGTGCAAGAAATACAGTTCCAAGTGACCTATGGGGTGAGGTTCCAATCGCAGCTCCAAGCCAGCAAATACTGACATATATTGCCATTAGTCCGCCAACTCCATGAAATGCAATTCTCGATAGCCCCCATTCACCAGAAAGAGTTAGCCAAAATTCATTCGCCGCACCGCCGCTAAATGCTCCATAGGCAAAGGCGAGTAGTGAAATTACTACTAATGGTGGGAAAAACCCGATTACAGTATGCGACCATGTTGCAATTTCAGGCCAACGCTTATTGGCAACCATTCGAGTATAACCATAGTTTCTCATTTGTTTCATATATGGCTTGAACGGTCTTCTTCTACGATGAGGCATAACATTGGAAGGGTCGATGAATAGTTTGTGTCCATTACGTTGAATTTTAGCGTCTAATACTACATCTTCAGCACCAATACATCCCGGTTCAAAGAAATCAACTTCACGCAAATTGGCCATTCTATGAGCACAATTTACCCCTGGATTGTGGGTGATGGGTACCAAGTCTCCCTTTGGTTGAGCCCCATACCTTGTTCCCGCAGTCATGAATTTAGTACAAAATGCAACATCAGCACACTTTGCACCAAATGGGTCTTCATCGGGAGCGAAATTAGGGCCGCCTACAGCACCGACTTCAGGGTTTTCAAACCATCGGACTAATTTTTCAACCCAGTCAAGGGGTGGTATTGTATCATCATCAGTAAAAAGAACCAGTTCATGGTCCATCTGCCTGAGTGCGAAATTACATGCATCAGCACGATTTCTAGATGAATCATCTATCCATGTAGCACCATACTTCTCGCATACTTCTCTGGTATGATCCTTGGACTTTGAGTCTGATATAATTACTTCAAAATGAGGATATGTCTGTTTGGAAAGGCGCTCAAGTACGATGTCGAGTTCATCAGCATTATTGATTGAGGGGATCAATATGGCGACCTTATATGCTTCACCGTCTGCTTTTAGAAGAGCAGGTACAGGTGACGAATCTTCGCCCATGAACTTGGCACCGCTAACATCCATATGAATGCAAGGGCTTGAATCTTAATCAAAATCATTCCATTAGAATGTCAAACGAGGATAGTGTTACACCATCTCGGCTGTTCAGTATAGTAACTGAAACTTTACATGTAGTAACATCAGTTCCGCAACCATTTGTCACTAGGGTTACAGCTTCACCAACGTTCCAGTTCACAGTGTCAACAGTATCTGTTGACGAGTAACACGTTGCATCACAGATCTCTGAAGCAGCTTGACCAATGGCTACCTTAATGGTAATGAATGCCCAACTTAAGTCAGATCCTCCATCCATGGTCATAACAACTTCGTCAGCTCCTGCGCCATCAGCTCCACTAAAGGTGTATAGTGCTAGATTACTGCCGCTACCATAATCCAAATCATCGTCACAAATCCCTCCCCCGAGAAAATGCATAAATTCAACAGTAGATGCACCATGTTGATCAATCGCAATAAAAGCTAGATCGATCATTTCGCAACTTGTTCCCCTAAAACCATTCCACACCTGTTTACTGGTTGAATTATCAATAACAACTAAAGTCAATCCGTGATTTGGTTCAATGGGAATGTCAATTATTCCATCAAAATTTGTATCAATCCCTTTGGTCATTGTATCTCCATCCGGGTCTATGGACAAAAAGTCAAAATATATGACGCATTTATCAGCCTCAATAATGTTTGCTAAGTGCATGGATTCTCCCTCATCTAAGTCTTGTGCTAGTGCTTCTCTTTGTTCTTCAATTGTTGTGCCTATCTCTGATAGTTGTAAATAATCTTCACTACCAATGCACATGAAATATCCAGAAGATTTCCAATTACTTTGAATAATATAATCATAATCGTCGTCAGATGATTTCATCTCACTATCGAACTTCTTGATAGTTAGTTCAGGTGGTGAATTTGAAGCAAGAATCATGGCATCAGCAATATCTTGTGCGGTAAGGGTAGATGCTACAGTTGAATCTTCTGCTTCAGCAGAATCGTCTTCCTCGTCACCAAACATTCCGAAACATCCGGTTAAAATCAGCAAAAAACTCAATATAATCACATTAAAACTCTTCAAATAGTCCATGAATGTCAATAAAGGACGCAGATTAATAGTCTTTTTACTATTTCAAATCCATGTTGGCATTTTTGTAGACGATACCATAATCATCAAACACGGACACTAAGGCATCTAAAGAGCAAATTGATATGTTAAGTTCATAAGCCGCCGAAATAGGATAGGATTTGGAGAGGGATGCTATCTCATGTTGAACGTCACAGCCCGACAAGAATTAATGAGCAAAATTGTTGATACTCTATTCGTAGTTGTCGAAGACGCAAGATTCGATTTTATGGCTAGTGGTTTGCAAGTTAGGGTCGTAGACCCATCGCATGTCGCAATGGTACAGATGGATATTGATGCAGCTGCATTTGAGACCTGGGAAATCGATGATACGAAACTAGGTTTAGAGATGAGGAAACTAAAAGATCTTGTCACATTAGGTGTGCCTGGTGACCTCATCGAAATGACCCATAGCGATGAGACAGGAGTTCTAACTCTAAATCTTGGTAAGATCGACCGGAATATCCGCCCACTAGATAATTCTACATTATCACCTCCAACATTGCCATCCTTAGACTTAGGATGTAAAGTGACTTTGGGTGGTGCAGAATTCGCACAAGCACTTAGAGCAGCAAGACAAGTTGGGGATTTAGTAAGTTTCAGTATAGATCCATCAAAGTTCTCTGTTTTCGTTCAAGGTTCAACAGATTCAGTTACAGTTGAATTTGCTAAGGACGAAGTCCAATCATTGGTTTGTGACAAACCTTCTAGAAGCCAGTACTCATTAACATACCTAGTTCCAATGGCAAAGATCTTTGGGAACTTGGAAAGTGTTGAATTAGGATTTGGCGAAAATTACCCTCTTTCGATGAACTTCACTTTTAATGATGGGTCGGCTGAAGTAAAATACTTCCTTGCCCCACGTGTAGAATCAGAATTCTGATTAATATTCACGCCATCCGTGGCCGCAGCCTTTACAAGTTAGCATTCTTGTTTCAGGCTCATCAGATGATCGAGTTTGTTCTAAGTATGCATAGACTTCAATACAGTCACATTTCGGGCACATGTAAGTATCGGATGTCAAAATCCCTTGCATTTTATCGGAATCTTTGATTATCTCATATTCTCGCTTTTTAGATTTTGTTTCAGATTTGATATTGGATAGATCGACATCTTCTCCATCTACGCCCTTGATTACAAGATTAGCAGAGCCTTTGTAGCCACACTTATAGTTGGTGCAAGAGATATCTCCCTTAGGATTAGGGAAGGCTAAAGTTCCACATTTGGGGCAAAACATAAGCCATCCTAAAAGAACCAATACTTGAATATATGCAATAATCCATAGAATTATTTGCATAATCTGATAATTCTCCCAGTATACCGTTTGGGATAAAAACCAATTTTTCTGTGGCAAGGGTGAAGACTAAAACCGTTCTGGGGTGTACTATGTGGATATGGTATGACTGGCAGGCAGCAGCAGTTGTCGATACAGATGGTGCCATTTTAGATGATGATAAGTGGGATGGTTTTTATGACCATAGGGCGGTCATTGAACGTCTAGAATGTATTGCGCAAGGGGGTTTAACTCTTGAAGCCCGAACTTTATTAGAGCGTTTTCCAGATGCAAAACCCCTGGTCCATGGCGAGCCCGAACTTCCAGAGGCTGAATATCCATTTCCAAGTGAAGAGGCACAACTAGCAGTAGATTCTGCAGCATTGGCTTTGGCCAATAAAGGCGTAGCTCAAGCAGCAGGCGATCCAGATAAGAGATTAGAGCATTTGCTTAGGGCAAGTGATGAAATGCGTAGCACATATCTCACAATGGAATCAAGATTGGTCGAATGGGTCGGACTATTTCTCCCTGAGGCACGTTTTGGCAGAGATCGAACTAGTTTAGGTAAAACAGTAGGTCAAGCAGAATCTCTTGAGGAATTGAGCGATAAACTAGAAGTTTCCAAGCCTCCAGTAGGTCCATCAAAGACCGAATGGAATGTACTTCGCGAATGGGGTGAATCAACTGCCGTATTTAGGGGTAAACTTGATCGCTTAGAAAATGCAATAAGAGAACTAGCAGAGAATCATCTCCCTTCACTATCTTTAATGTTAGGTCCAATTCTTGCAGCTCGATTGTGTGTTGAAGCACATGGTCGTATGCGATTAGCGAGATTACCTGCCGGAACAGTACAGGTTTTAGGTGCAGAAAAAGCCTTTTTCAACCACCTCAAAACAGGAGCCCCGCCGCCAAAACATGGGCATATATTCATGCATCCATGGATTTCACGTTCACCAAAATGGATTCGAGGTAAAATCTCTAGAACCATTGCTGCCAAAGCGAGTATAGCAGCCAAAATAGATGCTTTTGAAGGCGAACCATGGACACAAATAAATCTAGATTTAATGGAACAGAAGGTAGAATCAATCCGTAATGCACATCCAAGTCCACAATCAAGAAGGGCCAGGTGATTGTTTGTCAGGAAGTAGTAGGCGTAACGGACCGAAGATGCTTTCTTCAGCTGTTCGCTTTGATCGAAGAGCATTGTGGACCATAAATGCAGTTCCCCGAACTTCAGTTTATGGAGAGTCGCTCAAGCAATTCAGCGGCGTAGAGTATCGTCGATGGGATCCTAATCGCTCCAAACTTGGGGCTGGTTTGATGCGAACTAATCGAGAAAAAAGCCTTCTATTGCCCGAGGAAGGTTCAACTATACTCTATTTGGGAGCAGGTCATGGAACGTCCATAAGTCATCTTTACGACCATCTATGTGGGCAAGGTAATGAGTTTGGTGGAAGGCTTGTAGCAGTCGACTTGGCTTCAAGGTGTCTTAGAGACTTGACGCACTTGGCAAAGACAAGACCCGGGCTTGTCCCGATTCTAGGGGATGCCAGAAAACATTCCGCATGGGGTGTTTTACTTCCTCGCAGAGTTAATTGGTTATTCCAAGATGTTGCTCAATCAGGTCAGGTTGAAATTTTTATTTCGGCATGTAAAAGATTTCTTAATTTGGATGGTATTGCACTATTATCACTTAAGGCTGCTAGTGAACGTTGGACTGGTGAAGGTGAAGAGGCTCTATTCAATTCCGTAGCAGAAAAATTATCAATTAGTGGTTTTGAAATTGAAGAATGTATCGAACTTACGGGTTATGAGGACAACCATGTTCTTTTTGTGACTCGTCGTATTGAGTAGAACATGCCCGAACTTCCAGAGGTTGAAACAGTTAGAGGCGGGCTTGAGAAAGCATGGATTGGTAAGGCCATAACCAAAGTCATTCTTCGCAGACCTAATCTAAGATATCCATTCCCTGAAGACTTTGCAAAAGATCTTGTAGGACAGAAAATAATGAGTATTCGTCGAAGGGCTAAGTACCTTTTAATCGATACTGATGGAGGTTTAGTATTCCTTTCACACCTTGGTATGAGTGGTCGATATACGTTATTTGATTCTAAATCCGTGGAGCAGTATGACCTTAAAGATTCAATTGATCACTCCGTTTTTGGTGCTAAAACTGGATTTGGGGGGAAGCATGATCATATGGAAATACGATTTGATGATGGCTCAATTTCAGTATATACTGATCCAAGAAGGTTTGGAATTGTTAAATTATTTCATCGAGCAGAGGAACAAGTTCAATCGCTATTAGAAGTTCTTGGTCCAGAACCATTTGATGATTGGAATGCCCAGATTGCTGCAAATAGATGTAAGGGGAAGCGCTCACCGATCAAGACAACATTACTAGATCAAAGATTTGTGGTCGGTGTGGGGAATATCTATGCTTGTGAAGCCCTACATAATGCCGGCTTATCTCCAACTAAGCAAGCATGTCAACTGGTAACCAAAGCGGGTAAGCCAACAAAAGCCCTCAAAAGGCTGGTTCAGGAGGTTAAGACCGTACTCAACAAAGCGATTGCTGCAGGAGGCTCAACACTCAATGACTTTACAGATGTAGATGGTAATCTAGGATATTTCAGCCATCAGTTCAGCGTCTATGGTAGGGAAGATGAGCCATGCCTCAAGCAAGATTGCGGTGGTATAATCGATCGAATAGTTCAATCTAATCGCTCGACTTTCTTATGCCCCAGATGCCAGAAGTAATATGCCCAGGGAATATAGTACCGATGCTGCAAAGAACCATAATGCCAAGGCGGTTAATTTGTATATTATATCACCCTTATGCCTTAACCAATCAATAGCTTGCGTACCACTCAGCGCAACTGCAACGATGAGATACCACCCCATATCAATGCCCATCCCTAATAGCCCGATTGCCAATTTTGTTCCCAGTCCCATTCCGGGCTCAAGGACTTGGGCTAGGATCGCTACTAGAAATAGGGCTATTTTTGGGTTAAAAAAAGCAATTGAAAAGCCTTCAATAAATCCTTGGCGATTAAGTCCTAGTGAATTGGATACAGCAGGTGGGTCGAGTTTTACTTCTTCATTCCACATCATCCAGCCATACCATACAAGTAACCCTACACCCATTATCTGTAAGATAAGAAATACATCAGGTGCTTGTTCGATTAGAATTATCAATCCAAAAACGGCGCTTCCTGCATAAATACCAAATCCAATACCATGACCTATAGCACAAGAAATACCCTGTGTTCGTCCACCGATCATTGTATTTCTAAGAACTACCATGACGCTAGGTCCTGGTGATATTGCACCAAGGAAAAAGAAGGTGCCTGCAGCGAATATCGCTTCCCAGGCCAACCCATCCATGGTTAGGGCTGGGGCGCTTCAAACATCAAGTCTTCCGATTTCACAATCCATACAACATTATCGGCCCACGTTCATCTTGAAGTTTTATGGCTGCTTCTCTAGCTACTCGCATAATATCTTCACGGATTGCAGTTTGATTTCTTACATATGCAAGGGCTCGCTCAAAAGCTTCCCTTGGAGTTGGGCTGATAATTCTTAGTGGCGCATTGTTCTCCATGATGTTAACTAATAAGTTGCTACCACTTAAATGTATGTTAACTGCTTATTACGCATAATATTCTCCCTTTTCTAGCATAATAAAGATATTTTATGATGTTTAAAGGATTTTAAGCCCGATACTTATATTACCGAAGAGGTAATACAGAATGGTCTTAAGTATGATTTGAAAGATGATATATTCAAATTCAAAAATCTATATTCCGGCAATAGGCCGCTATTTCCGGCCTAGAATACATTAGGTCTCTGGAGAATTAAATAATCGCCAAAAATACTCTGTTTAAGCCAATAGTACTCATCATACTCAAGTACTTGATAGTTCGGGCACTGGTTTATGGCGCAAGGTACAGTCAAGTGGTTTAATCAGTCGAAAGGCTTCGGATTTATAGAAAGAGAAGGCGGAGATGACCTGTTTGTTCACATCTCTCAAGTTGAAGGCGAAATTTCTGACGGTGATACTGTCGAATTTGAAGTTGGTGAAGGTCCAAAAGGGCCAAATGCCATCAACGTCAGCAAAGCTGAGTGAATTCCCATTAGATCACAAAGGGTTTCTACCCTTGAAAACTTTCTATGAGTACTATTAGTTGTACTTGTGGCGGGTTGGATTATCGATCTATTGTTTGTCATAAGTCTCATCCTATTACGGTAGATTGAACCTTGATATTTCAATAAGATTACGATAGAGTAACCCATTGATATTTCAAATTCTAATAAGATTAGTTGCAATTCAACTAATTCCATCACATATTTCTTCGATACTGTCCACCGACATTGAATAATGCATCAGTTATTTGACCAAAACTTGCCACTTTGACGGTCTCCATTAATTCCTCAAACACATTTTCCCCAATTCTAGCAACCTCTTGTAATTGCTTTAGTGCAATTTCAGTCGAATCTGGCTCAGCAGTTTGACGCTTGACGACTCTCTCCAGGCATGATTCTTTTTCTTCCGGAGTTGCTCTGGCAAGTTCCATTTTAAAATCATCGGCTGATGATTCATCAAATGCTTGAGCATTAGGGTTTTGGAATGTATTTACTCCAACTATCGGTAATGTACCATCATGCTTTTGATGTTCATAATACATCGATTCATCCTGAATTTTACTACGCTGGTACATAGTTTCCATTGCACCTAGGACTCCACCGCGGCGACTTATTGCCTCGAATTCTTCAAGAACAGCTGCTTCAACTAGATCTGTTATTTGATCGACAATAAAAGATCCCTGCATCGGATTTTCAGTTTTAGTCCAACCACTTTCTTTATTGACAATCAACTGAATTGCTAGAGCTCTACGTACACTTTCTTCCGTCGGTGTTGTAATCGCTTCATCATAGGCATTGGTATGTAGTGAATTAGCATTATCTTGAATTGCGAGTAATGCTTGAAGTGTTGTGCGTATATCATTGAAATCAATCTCTTGGGCGTGTAAACTTCTTCCACTGGTTTGGATATGATATTTTAGTTTTTGAGAACGTTCATCTGCGCCATATAAATCACGCATCGTAATAGCCCAAATACGTCTAGCAACACGACCAATTACCGTATACTCGGGATCAAGACCATTGCTAAAGAAGAATGAGAGATTAGGTGCGAACTTATTGATATCCATTCCCCGACTTCGATAGTACTCGACATAGGTGAAACCATTGGCCAGTGTCAACGCAAGTTGGGTGATTGGATTGGCTCCTGCCTCTGCAATATGATATCCTGAAATAGATACTGAGTAGTGGTTTCTTACTCCATTATCAATATAGTACTGTTGGACATCACCCATTAACTTTAGAGCGAATGGTGTTGAGAATATACAGGTATTTTGTGCTTGGTCTTCCTTAAGAATATCCGCTTGAACTGTACCCCTAACCGTTTTGAGAGTTCGAGCCTTAATCTGAGAGTAAGTTTCAGCATCGACTAATTCATCGCCTCTTCTTCCAATCGTTGCAAGTCCAAATCCATTATGACCTTCAGGTAAATTACCACGATATGCATCCTTGCTAATTTCAAGACTTTCACCCTGTTCTGCAAGGTGAGCCTCGACTTGTTGATCTATTGCAGCATTGAGATAAAATGCAAGAATAATTGGAGCAGGACCGTTGATTGTCATACTGACCGATGTATTTGTATCGCATAAATCAAAACCTGAATACAATCTCTTAGCATCATCACAAGTGGCAATACTTACTCCAGAATTACCGACCTTGCCCCAGATGTCTGGACGTTTAGCAGGGTCGCGGCCGTAAAGAGTTACAGAGTCAAATGCTGTCGAAAGACGAACATAATCTTGCCCTTGTGAAAGGTAATGGAACCTTCTGTTGGTTCTCTCAGGCTCACCCTCACCGGCAAACATCCGTGCAGATAACTCATCAGTTCTCTTGAAGGGAAAAACCCCTGCAGAATATGGGAAATGCCCTGGAGCATTTTCTTTGGTTAACCAAGAATATAATTCACCATCATCGGCAAAAGTAGGTACAGCTACTCTTGGGATATCAGAGTGTGAGAGGGATTCTGTCGTAGTCTGAACTGTAAACGGTTTCCCTCTGACATGGTATGTGTATTGGCCACTGGAATATTGTTTGGCTAAATCTCTAAATTCAGATAGTTGATTGCGGGCATCCGATATTTCTTCTAGTAAGTCATCGATTTGTGATTGTAAATCTTCGGCTACATCAGTAGCTTTTCTCTGGCTAGCATTTTCTGCCGCAGTCTCTAGGTGCTGACAGAGTCTCAACTTTCCAACAATCTCATCATTTCGTTCATGATATTCACGTACAGTTGCTGCGATTTCAGATAAATAGTAAACACGCTCTGCTGGAATGACTCCTTTTCTCTCACCCATATTATCAATCACTTCACTTGACTTAAATCCAACAATTTTAGCAAGCTTTACCCATAATTGGTCTACTCCACCATCGGCAAATTGACTAGCAATAGTTGCCACAATAGGTAAATCTTCATCAGCGATATCAAACATATTTCTATTCCTTCTAACCTGCTTTCTAATTGCACGCAATGCATCTTCACTGCCACGTTTTTCATATTTATTCAATACTACTATGTCAGCAACATCTAGCATTTCGATTTTTTCGAGTTGAGTATGAGCGCCAAATTCTGCGGTCATGACATAAAGTGAATGATCAGCAACAGAAGTAATAGCATCGCTTCCCTGTCCGATTCCACTTGTTTCACAGAAGATTAAGTCAAATCCAACAGCCTTGGCAACTTCAATTGCACGATCTATGTTTGCTGAAATCTCACTGCCAGAGCCACGACTTGCTAAACTTCGCATGAAGAGGTTGTTATTGGATAGTGAATTCATTCTGATACGGTCTCCAAGTAGTGCACCTCCAGTGCGCTTTCGCGTAGGATCTACGCATAGTAAGCAGATTTTCTTATCTGGATTATCATGTAATACTCTAAGCATTAATTCATCTAATAGACTCGATTTACCAGCACCACCAGTACCAGTAAATCCAATCACAGGTACAGCCTGATTTGAGGAGCGGCACTTCTCAATAGTATCTTTGAATATCTTATCATCAGAACTTTCCGACATCGTAAGAAGCAATCCAACTTTTGACATATCATCAGTAGTAATCGGTCCATCAAGAGTTGAAATTCTCTTTTTATTGATTAAATCAACTTCTGATGCTTGACTCATGAGGTGATGAATCATCCCCATAAGGCCCATATTACGGCCATCATCAGGTGAATATATTTTCGAGATTCCAGACTGGTGTAGAGTTTTTATTTCAGGTGGAGTAATAGTTCCACCACCGCCTCCAAATATCTTAATATGGCTACAACCGGCTTCATCGAGTAGTTGTCTAATGTAGGTGAAATATTCGATATGTCCGCCTTGATATGAAGTGAGAGCAATTCCATGAGCATCTTCTTGAACTGCACAATCTACAACCGCTTGGGCAGATTGGTCATGGCCTAGATGAATAACTTCAGCACCAGAGGATTGAATCAACCTGCGCATGACATTTATTGCCGCATCATGGCCATCAAACAAGGATGCTGCGGTGATGATACGCACTGGACCAGTCGTAGTTTCAAAATCTGGGTCTACATCGGCCATGCCGATGCTAAAGGCCAATAGTTCATCAAATTAGCACCCAGCGGTTTTAAATCAAATATCTGAAATCTCGCCTTCCGCCAAAGGTGGAAGACCTTTTTTAGCCCGTATATAATCTGTATAGTTTCCATAGTATACTGTGACTATGCCATCCTGTAATTCCCAGATTCTATTGACTACTTGATCAAGGAACCATCTATCGTGTGATACAGTGACTAGTGAGCCTTCATAATTGATTAGGGCTTCTTCTAAAGTATCTTTTGAGTCCATATCAAGGTGATTTGTTGGTTCATCCATCAATAGTAGGTTATTCTCTTCAAGAAGTAATTTGAGTAGAGCTACTCGAGCACGCTCTCCTCCAGAGAGTTGTGATAGTTTTGTAGTCACTTGATCGCCTGAGAATTGAAACCTACCTAATGCTGCACGGATATCACCATACTGAAAATCTGGACGTAATTTTTGAATTTGGTCAACTGGATTTAGGTTGAAGTCAAGAGTTCCATGATCTTGATGGAAGTATCCGATTTGACAACCAGGTGCTAAGTCACGCATACCACTTGTCAACTTTTCATCACCATTAATTATTTTCAGTAAGGTGGTTTTACCTTGGCCATTACCTCCGACAATACCTATTCTATCGCCTTTACGTATTTCTAAATCTTGATTCTTTAGAATCGGTTTGTCCAAACCTTCAAATGATTTTGATGCACTTTCTAATTGAATAACATCCATACTTGCCTTATCAGTGGCCTCTAGGTCTAGTATCAGAGGTTTACGTTTCTTAGGAACTCTTGCTTTTAGTGCCTTTAGTTCTTGTTGCATTCGTTCTATCATCTTCTGTTTTGCTGATATAGATTTATCATACTTGTTGGCTCTCTTCATTTGCTTAAGGGCACCAGTAGTTGCATCGATTTTTTTCTCAACTGTATTTATCATATCACCTAGTGCCGCTTCTTGAACTGTCTTTTGGCGTAAGAATTGACTATAATTGCCCTTCCAAGGCCATGCTCTGAGGTTATCAACTTCAACAATTCTAGTGCATACTTGGTCGAGGAAGTAACGATCGTGGGATACAATTAACTGGGCGCCTTTAAATTCTTTCAAGAAACCTTCGAGCCATTCAGTCGTATGAATATCTAGGTGATTTGTAGGTTCGTCGAGGAACATTACATCGACTCCAGCAAGTCCGACGAGTTGTCTAGCGAGTGCTAGTTTTGCCTTTTCTCCGCCAGATAATTTATTCACTTTCATATCCATTGGATGTTTTTCTAGTCCTAATCTTGCAAGAGTTGCTTTAGCAATACCTGCGACATTAGTTCCACCGCTTTCACCAAGCGTTTGTTGAAGCCCACTATACCGTTCCATGACGGATTCCCAATCTCCATCATAGAATGAAGGGTCTGCCATTTGTGCTTCTATCTCTGCGATTTCTTCTTCCAATTCTTGGAATTGACGACCTTTACGACCTAGTTCTTCTTCAATTGTTGAATCTGAATCAAGGTCACGTATTTGAGTGAGATACGCTATACGAATGCCAGGTGCAAAATCAATATCTCCAACATCTTGAGACCGCTCACTAATTGTATTGAGTAGAGTAGTTTTTCCTGCACCATTATGGCCCACAATTCCTATGCGGTCACCGTCTTGAACTAGCAGGTTGATGTCAACCAATACGTCGACGGGTCCGAAACTCCGGTCAACTCCTTCGACGGTTATGAGTTCGCGTACCATGCTATCCCTCAAACCGCCGGCTTACTGCTTGTTGATAAGCGAATCCCACTGTATTGGGGTTGTTATCTAATCTAGGGACGTAAAAGCACTGATGATTCTAGTCCGTCTAGCAAGTGCCGTCTTTCTTGATTTTTCTAATTCCCTTCTCTGAGCCAATTGATTCTTCATCGCAGGGCATCCAATAATACATACGAAAACGCCGATTAATATTCCAGTCCCCATAGACATTAGTAATGGTAGTCCGAGGACTATTGCATTGGCTAGGCCAATGATCAATCCAATGGTGAAACCGATTCCTAGGGGTCTTTGAAGAATCAGGGAAAAGGGAGATAATGATGATCCTTCTACATGCCCAACTTTTGATTGGACTGTGGAAATCATTTCTTCACTATCTATAGTCATTTGACATTAATGCGCTGTGGCGGTTTATAGTGTAAAAGCCGGCATGTTCGGTAAAAACCGATAAAAAGCCTTTTCTCGGTTGAAACGAGAGATTAATTTGTTCAGCTAAATGCTTGAATAGACTCATCATGCAGTTTCAATAGATTACGCAGTTTGACCTTCATAGAAGGGGTTAACATATCATTATCAGTTGTCCACTCTTCAGAATCTAAAATTAGATTTGCAGCCACTTCATAACCCTTCCAGGTTGGAGATTTCATATTATTAGCCTTAAGTTCAGATAATAACCAATCCTTGGTAGATTGTCGAGCACAGATTTCCGAATCGCTGCCTGAGCAATCCATTCCTGCAGTAGTCATAGCAGCCTTTAGGGCATGCATGTTAGGATGGACGATTAGGTATGTTCTAAGCATATTTCTGCCATCTAGTACAGCCTGTTCTACAAGGGGAGAGAGTTTGAGATTCTCTTCTAGTGGGGCAGGAGATACATACTTTCCATTCTCTAGTTTGAATTGACTCTTAACACGTCCAGTGATCGATAAGTAACCATCCTCGGATAGTTTTCCAAGGTCACCAGTTCGAAATACTCCAGGTTCCATGATGACTTTTTTAGTTGCTTCTTCATTATTCCAGTAACCGGTCATTACATTTGGACCGTGAACTATGATCTCACCTTCATCTGGTCGATCAGGATCATCCCATGCATTAGTATCGATTGTTACTTTAACACCATTTGCAACACGTCCAACACATCGTAGTTTCGATGTTCCAGGTCCAGCCCATCCATTTGCAGAAACTAATGGAGACGTTTCGGTTAGTCCATATCCCTCATAACAACTGAATCCTACCATTTGGATAAATTCAGCAACATCAGGTGATAATGCCGCCGCCCCAGACATACAGAATCTAATGTTTCCACCAAATCTAGCACGTACTTTAGACCAAACTAATTTATCATAGAATTTATCGAAAAATCCTTTTGCTGGTACAGCATCACATTCGACATTAGCTTTAGCGATTCTCTTTGTTGCGGATTTCTTGGCCTTTGAAATTAAGAACTTCTTAACTCCAGTAGCCGCTTCAAATTGACTATTTACGCGGTCATAAAACTTATTCCATACTCTTGGTACTGCTAATAGAACCGCTGGCTTGATTTCAATACACTCATCAGCAATTTTAGTCAAGTCTGAGATTAGATTGATATGGACACCACAGCGAATCATCCAGTGTAGGTCAAAGGTACTTCCAAAGGAGTGAGCCCATGGTAAGAATGCAGCATTTTTATCGCCAACATATATCTTGAAAGCAGATTGAACACATAGGACATTAGAAAGAGTATTCCAATTTGTCAGCATAACTCCTTTTGGATTCCCCGTAGTACCGGATGTGTAAATTAGAGTATTGAGTTCAAATGGGTCATCACCTTTTGAAAATTCATTTTCACTTGCTCGACCTTGTGCGACAAAGTCGCTCCATGCGTGGACTTTTATACCAGTTGGTGGAATTTTATTGGCAGGTTGATCCCCAAGTAGTATGACTCCACATTCAGGCCATGCAGATGCTTCAGCGGGGAGGTTATCGACTAACTTATCTAGAATAGTCGTGTTGGCAACTGCGATTAGGGACGGCGTTGAATCATCCAAAATATAAGCCCATTCTGAACCATGCTGATGAGTATACATTGCAGTATATGCTGCTCCAATGGCATTAGCTCCATATGATAATGCAGCCCATTCAACACTATTGTCCAGGATCAAGGCAACTCTATTGCCGGCTTTAACTCCAATATCATTTAATCGCTTAGCGACCGAGGTCGAAAGTTCACCGAATTCATTGTAGTTTATGTGGACTCTTGGCATGCCCGGTTCAGGAATGTATCCAAAACAAGGTTCGTTACCAAAACGCTCGACAGATGTCATCAACATTTGGTATAGTGTTCGTGGGTCTTCACCTTCTGGACCTTTCCATTGTCGGTCATCGGGCTGCTTTTTCCAAGCCATGTTAAGTTCTGCCATGAACACTAAGTGTAGTATCTAGCACTTGAACTTCTCGCCTACCAAGAAACCTCTCAAATATCATCAAGGCATCTAGATACATTCTCTCTCCAATCCTTTCCATCATTACGATTTGATAGTGGGCTTGCAGGGCTTGGATGCCAACAGGAGGTAATTTTTATTTCCCTTCCAGAATTGGTTTTAGCATTGCCAGTAGACGATATCCCAAAAGCCATACGCGCTCTTTTCTCAGCATACTTTCCAACACCAATGATACGTTCAATCCCTAAGATTTCGATAATCTCTAGTAGATGTTTATCACAGGCTTCAAGAATCGGTTTCATAACATTCTTTGGTAGATTATCAGGAGTTAAATTCTTGCCACTTTCGCCAAGTAGTAGTAATGGGCAATGGTTGAGGACGAATACATTAGAAAAAACTGTATTCGCAGAGCCATAATGTTCGAATAATAAATTCCAAAGCCGCGTTCCTGAAACTTCTTGACGTTCCATATGCAGGCCGATAATTGGACGCTTAGGATGGGCATTTAGTGGAGTTTCTAATTTTGAAGGAATGATTTCAAGTTTGATTCTAGAGATCTCAGTCGAACCGAACGGTATTCCACTCTGAGCCATGCCCCAGGGCCCTGGGTTCATTCCAAGAAGTAGGGTTTTGGCTCCACGTGTCCCCCATTTTTCGAGATATTGCTCATGATGTGGCCAGGCATAAGCCAAGGGATTTGTAGCATGAGCTACAGTAGTTTTCTTTTCCAATGCTGGAATTGCCTTATCGCATATGCTAGAAAGCCGTTGGGCGGCTTGAGTCAAGCGATTAGCGATGTCCATGTACACACCATAGCGACGAGATAAATGATTCTTGTGAATCAGGTTAAAGATGTTCTTATTCACAACGGGTAAAACTTTATTCGAACTGAATTAATTATTTTGATAATCATAAAAAGTACTTTTCATATTCATTATTCCACTCAATGCTTGCATTTACAAACCAATCCTTCGGAGATTCGAACGATATTTCATCAGGTTTCTTACGCTTCATCTTGGCTCTTTGTGTAATTAACTTCCATGCCGATTTTTCACCGATACCAGGAATTGACTCTAGTTGCTTTTGACCAATTCGATCATGATCTAAATTTGTTTCAACACCAGTTATTGAACGAGCACCATGTCCAGTGATGATAATATTGGATTCTGTCTCAAGTGGGATGTGGTACTCGACGCCAATTAGTATCGGGTATGCACCTATTTGCCTACCGAATGTAATCCCGGCTTTACCCCTGCAGGATTCACTGGTATGCGCTTCCCCAAGATGCTTTGGGAGGCGTGTTCTACCATCATGTGATTCCCAATGCACATCGCATAATTGCTCACCCAATGGGAATAAATCCTCCAATAATGGTTTGTCAATAGTCTCTCTAACATTAGTTTTGAAGGCATTAAACGAGTGCTGAGGGATATCTTGGAAACCTTCACCCTCAACTTGCCTTATGTTTATTCTCCTAAGTAAGAGATCTTCTTTCCTAATTTCATGTAATAAGTCTAGATTCATTTGGTATGTTTCTTCTGACTCTCCGTTCAAACCTGCTATGAAATTAAGACCAGGCAGAAGTTTAGGAAGTCCTCTCTCTCCTCTTCCCCTGCCGTATTTATTAATCAACCTAATAGCAGACTTGAGTTGTTGTGAATCGCAGTTTAACCAATTTGCTTGATGCACGCTAGGGTCTGCTGATTCAAGACCAAAAGATAGCACAGCGCCATCGGATAATGTTTCAACTAACGTTTTAGTAATCTCTTCCGAGGGTTCAATATTTTCAGCGATGATTGATGGATTGCCATTATCAGTATGAAGGATTTCAAGTCTTTCATCTTCTCTTAAGCCATGAAGTAATCGAGCGATAGGTTCAGGATTTGGAACGGGATACTCTAATTCTTGAACACCGTCTGCCATGTAAGTATAGGTATCAGTCATTCCACCAAGTCGTACATGCTTAACACCCATATCGTGAGCAATTCTAACCTCTTCAATGATATCTTCTGGCGTTCTCCAGATAGGAATACCTTTTTTTGGTTCGATACAGAACTTACATCCTCTCTTATATCGAACACAGCCCTGGTAAACTTCTACTTCATAGGTAAGTGGACCTGGTTTTATTTGATTTCCAAGATCGGGATGGAATTCCACAGCCTTACTCTTAGCTCCATGATGGGCCCAGTTAGTCCATTGTTCGGCAGTTCTTCTACTATGTTTCCACTGAGATGTAGTAAGGAAATTATTCAAGGTCGCATCGGTATCTTGTAATGCAAGGAATAGATTCTTTCTAAGGGGATTCCAACCTTGCTGACGCCATCCACGTATGGCCCAACCACCAAGTATTGCTGGTATTTGGGAAGGTAGTCCCCTAACGATTGTCTGCATTTCTTTTAGTGAGATAGGAGCACCTCTAAGATAGCGTCCAGGTACGACCGCTCCTGCAATGCATGCAAACCCCTCGAGTTGTGACATTAATTTTTGAACACCTTGTTCACCCTTCTCATTAACGAAACTTCGCCATTGATCAATGGTCATATAGCGATAATCTAGTTTTGCTTCTTCAAGAACCCCACAAAGGTATCGAATGTGGAACCCAACATAAGGTGGAACACCAAATGCTGCAGGTTCATCTTCATAGCCGTCAAGAACTAACCACTTGGGTTCACTATGCTCGGCCATGTTGTTGTCTAGGCCTATTAGGTTTCAATCCTTCTTAGGACGAGGACTTCGCTTATGCTTTTTCGAGTCCTCTTCTTCTTCGCGCATAGCTTTCATTTCACGTGATGTCTTTTCATTGCTTTTATTGTCATCAGTAGTCTTTTTTTGTTGTGCGACATCCACTCGAATCTTTCTGCCTAGTAGTTCGGCACCATTTACAGCCTTGACTATTTCTGCAGCCTTATCTGCTTCTTTAACAAAAGCGAATGCAAAGCCCTTTGGTTTTCCGGAATTATCTGTGACAATAGTTAAACCAGTCACTGTTGCAACACCATGGAATACTTTTCTAAGTTGTTCTTCTGTTGCTTTGAAAGGAAGATTACCAATGTATAATTTGGCTCCTTCAGGATCTTTTCTTTTCTCTCTTTTACCTTTCTTATCATCGCTATCCGCATCACGGACACCGATCCTTCGGCCATTTATTCGGTGTCCATCAAGTTCTGATATAGCAGCATCAGCTTCAGATTTATCGCTATATGTGACAAATCCAAATCCACGGTTTACACTATTATCATCAGTAGGGACAACGCAGTCGGTCATATCTCCGAACTTAACAAACATTTCTCGTAATTGATCTGTACCAATCTCTCTTGGTAGTCCACCAATAAATAATTTACAACCGGGTTGATGTTTTGGCCTTTGTTGTCCACGACCTCCGGTTTCTGCTTCGAAACGGAAATAAGTCCTCTCACGACCATCCTCTCTAACATCTTCTGCAATGAAGGTGGCACGGCCAGAAGGACCTTTGGAAAATATTGCTTCAGCTTTTGCACCCCAGCGCTTGCCAGGATTATTCAAAGCGCTTACACCTTTTTCTAATTCAGCCCATCCAGCACCAAAATTATCTGCTAATGCACGGAATGACTGATATCCACATGCATTACATATAACGTTCCAATCACCATCGAGATGAGCGATTAATATCTCACCGCATGGTGGACAAATAGCGTGAAGAACTCCACAATCATCTCTTTCTCTAAAATCGATTCGCAAAACAGGTTCAACACCCTTCACTTCAGCTCGACAAACATCTCGTCTTCGAACTGCATCAGCAGTTTGATGCATATATCTGTCTACTAATCCAGTGACATAGAATTGTCCATAGAGATGATTTGGTTGTATACTTCCAGGTTTACCTTCAACAGAAAGTACCTGTGCCTCTCCATTCTTCTCATTGAGTTTTACGATTTCACAAATGACAGTATCACCAATTACGGGAGTCACTAAGTTCCTTTTAGCGGCTACAATTCCAAAACCATCTTGAATAGTAAAGGTACCAATAGTTGTTGAAACTATTTTACCATCAATTTCTATCGTACCTTCACCAGCTTCACATTTTGAAGCAGTGGATACTTGCATTCCCGGGGTGACGATGCTCGCCGTCATATTATTCATTTCCTTGGCTGACATGGCCCGGTGTGGGTCGCACGTCTTTCGCTTATTCTAGCGGGTGGGCTATTCCCTTTTGAAACCCTCATACTGATGCGAGGTGAAAAACCATCTAGAAATCATTCCCTTTCGGGTACTTTAGCATCACCATTTTTGAAAAAACGCCAGCATCTAGCCTCCGTTGAAGATTTTTTCTTATTATGGTGAATATATGTGGGAGGCAGGCGGAAATCAGCTTCAAAAACGATTTCTCCATCATAACCCCATTGTCTTGCCAATGGTTTTAGATGCTTTGAGTTGATTGAATGCAGGACATAAACCGAGGTGGCATCTAAGGAAAAAGCCAATTCTAATAATGGTCTATCGGCTCTTTCCTTTTGAAAACCCCAAGGTGGATTCATCACCACTATGTCTATTTTCTCTTCAATCTCTAAAGGTTGTGAACCAATCATATGATCAAGAACCTCTATAATTACTGGATATTTACTTTTTATTTTCTGTGAATTCTCTCGGGAAACCTCTGCAGTATCACTATCACCTTCAATTAGAATCACCTTGGCAGCACCAAGAATAGCAGTTCCAAGCCCCAATATGCCATTACCAGCACCGAGATCAAGTATGGTTTTTTGCTCCAAATCATCCAATTGATCGATTGCTAATATCCAGAAGGCAGCTAAGTCACCTTCGGTTGTATACTGCTCTAGTTCAACAGAACTGCATGGATGAGGTTTGAGTTTTGATAACTCGATGGCCAAATGTTTAGGCCTCATTTAATCACCATCTAGGCGGCATATTTTGGTTTTGTTGATTATTGGCACGTGCTGCATTTTCAGCTTGTTGACGCATTGCTTCAAGTCTTGCATAAGCATTATCTTGAACCGGATTCTGTTGCATTTGCATCAGAATCAATCTAATTTGCTCAGATTCTGCACGCAGTCTTGCTAATAACTGTTCACTAGGTTGTTGAGTTCCACAGAATCTGCAGAACCTTATCCCATCATGATGTTGATTGCCACAATTTACACAGAACCCCATATTTTAGCCTCCACTACATCGTATATCATATAATCGAATTACTCCATTGCAGCCAATTGCAAAAATACAGGCCATGTTTCAAACCCAATAGCAGCAGAACGCTCATTGATGTCCTCCCACCTTGGATCGTCCATCATTTCTGAAGGTGCAACACCTGCTGCTAAAAGACCAGTTACTAATTCTCTAAATTCTATTTCAATATCAGACCTCACAGGTCCTTCATCGATCTTTTCTATAACAGGTAAATCGACACCTGGTTGATTGAATGTTTGTTCAACTTTAGTTTCTGAACTAGAAGATGTCTCAGAACTAGATGCCTTTTGTGATTTACTAGAATTAGGTAGAGGTACAAAAGCAGTCCCCGCTGAAATCTCTTCCGAACTAGGTGAAGATCTAGGTAATTCAACACTATCGGCATCTTCGTCATTCGACATTCCTTCTAACATCTCAGTCGAGAAGTTATCTAGCATAGCATTCATTGTTGCTTCAGGTTTACTCATATTCTTTGGAGGTGAAGTTGGTACTTCTGAAACTTCTTGAACTGTAATCTTACTTTTCTTGACCAATCTTCCAACACCGAGAACCTCTGCTTGTTGTCTGGCCAATTCTGCTGCTTGTCTTCTAGGTAGGGATACAAAACATTTACCAGGAATAGAGGTCGGAGAGAATGGAAGGAAATAATTTTCAATAGCAGGTAGCGATGGGTGACGGAAGCAAATCACCTGTTCAGTCTCAAAAGCACGTTGAGTAGGGATTCCCATGGAGAATGGTACGGATTTAATATCGACAGTATTTCTAAGCCATTTTTCATTGGTAATCAGCTGCTGCATCCATGGTCCAAGGTCAGGACTTGCAATATCTACGAATTGAAATGAAGCTAGGCGAGGGTCTAGCCCTTGCTCTTCAAGCAGTGTTGCCTCATCACGAGGTCGATGGAATATTGTCAAAACTGGTTGGCCATGTTCAATCATATCGCCATGTAATTCCATCATCTTTCTTTCTTTACGAGGGAATATTAGTAAAATTCGTAATCTTGCGGCATTATCATCCCAAATTTCACCCCATCGAGATTCTGCTTCAGAATACAACTGTCCGATGGTCATATCCGGAATCATCGCAGTTATTCCCATACTCGCACCGAAGTTAGGGAGAGCGTTGTGTTCTTTATGGCTACCGTCTATAATCTCAAATTAATGAATTCATTAAGGCTAATTCTGCAAGTAAGACAACTCCACCCGCAGCACCACGAATAGTATTATGGGAGTATGCACTAAAACGGAACTTATGTTCATCTATACATTCAATATCTCCAACAACGATCGCCATTCCGGTTTTCAAATCTTTACTTGGATTTGGCTTATCGGAGAATACTTTTCCATCACTCCATAAGTGAGCCTTGGTATCGATAGAATCAACCATATGAATTGGATTAAATGGAGAACTAGGTGTATTCAGATAACCTTCGAAAGGATAAAAATGCTTGAATTGATGCTTAATTTTTTCAATATTGACAGGTTTCCTAGTAGTTATTTCGACGAATACTTGATGACCATTTGCCCGTGAAACTCTTCGACATTCAAAGTCGGTAGTAAAAGAGGCACTAGCCACTTCTTGGTCCTTCAATTGTCCAAATACATGTAGTAATTCCAAAGAGACCTTTTCAGCCTCACCATCTATTAATGTTTGAAGATTGCCTTTTAGTGCCTCTTCGTCAAATAATAAACGCCATCCTGCACCCGAAAGTGCTTGTTCACTATGCATTTTTATTTGTTCTATCTGAATCTCTTCACATATTGCAGCAAGTGGTATGGCTACAGGTAGTAAAGTGCAGTTTGTCGCACAGAATATTTTTTTAGGAGTTTTGTAAAGATGATTCGGATTTACTTCAGGAATTACGAGGGGTATCGCTTTTTTTCTCCTATTAGCATTTGAATTCGAGAAAACAGTAATTCCAGCATCTG